>Ga0137415_10000912_pt1 | contig 28943 bp, 20 predicted proteins | sample CZODoug3_1_1_16f_FD_183082 | JGI IMG/M metagenome (GOLD analysis project Ga0137415, IMG submission 183082) | Vadose zone soil fungal communities from Angelo Coast Range Reserve, California, USA - CZODoug3_1_1_16fungal (Hybrid Assembly) | ecosystem: Environmental > Terrestrial > Soil > Vadose...
GCCTGGGTTTTACCGGTGTGCCATGTAGCAGAGTGTTCGGTATAGGAGGTGTCTGCGGGGCTTGTGGGGCTGCTGAGACATTTGGCTGTCGAGTTGATGGTGTAGCTGTCGGGTTGACTGCTGAGTTTGCTTGTTGCCCATCCGCAGACATGGGGACATAAATAAGAAGTCCAGCCATGAAGGTGGCAGAAAGTTTTCTACACAAGGGAGCCTCAAAAGAATTGTGACGTAGGAGGAGACACAGGAACGGTATCAGCGAAGGACATCTCACAAAATGCAACTTTTGGGGGAGTTGATTGGCCGGGTGCCCCATACTTCAGTTCGCGACAGCGAACGAAAGCCTGCCCTGAACTCGTCGAATGGGTGTGTGGCTATTACATTCGCGCGAAGCACGTTCCGTTAAAACTTGAATGTGTCAAGCATATTTCTCCGCATAGAGCGCATAACAACCTCATTCCAAATCACTTACACAAAAACAAATTTGGTACTCTATTTTTCTGCACTCGTTAAAATAGAAGTAGAGGAAGAAAAGGCTGGAATGCTCTTTGAAAGCTAAGCCTTACCTCTTAACTGATCTGCTTTCAATCAACCAATAGACGTAAGCCTTAGGTGGTATCAAAAATTGCTCCTTTGACCCTACCCAAGCCCTACGTCTAAGTGACTTAGTTTCAATCAAAAAAAGACCTAAGGCCTACGTCTCATTTTGATAAGCGATTGGAAATAAGTCACTTGTTCAGCAGGGGGGTATAGGGGGTGGCCTGATAAGAGCGCCCTAATTCCATCACCACATTGCGGCAGCTAACCTGCTTCGCGAATAGCATGCAAGCCCCGGAGGTAGCCATAGAAGCAGGCCACAGCCCTTCACTAAAAGAAGGTCTCCTGCATTACGGCAAGGGTGAGTTATTGCAGGCGGCGGAACACTACCGCAAAGCGCATTTCGCCGATCCTCAGGATGCCGATGCGCTGTTGCTGCTGGGAGTCATAGCAAGGCAGACAAAGCAACATGCTGCCGCAATCCAACTGACCACCCGCGCTTTGGCTCTTCATCCGGGAGCAGCGCATTACCACCTGAATCTCGGGCTGGCGCACTTTGCTGCGGGAGAGATGGAAGCAGCCAGAAGCGCTTACCAGCGCACACTGGAGATCGATGCGCAAAATGCCCAGGCCTGGTGTTGTCTGGGAGATGTTGCAGTGCAGCAGGATCGGGAAGATGAGGCCTTTGCGTATTACGAGCGGGCGATAACCGTAGATCCTCGGTTCTGGAGTGCGCGGCTTTCGCTAGGACATCTGCTCTGCAGACGCGAGCGATACGAAGACGCCGCGGCGCTTTATCGCGAAGCCATGGAGATCGCTCCGCGCCAGCCAAAGGTGTATTTCGCCGCAGGATCAGTGGCGGCGGTTCTGGGAAAACGCGGTGAAGCCGCAGCCCACTACCGGAAGGCGCTGGAGTTGAGACCCGGCTTTGCCGAGGCGCATTTGAATCTTGGCAATGTTCTGTATGAGGAAGGCGATTTCGCAGGCGCGGCGGCGAGCTATCGGCAGTCGATTGCAGCCAATCCAGACTATGTGAAGGCTCACTGCAATCTAGGCAATGCGCTTTCCAGCCTGGGCAGATTGCATGAGGCGATTGCATGTTATGAGCGGGCGTTGCGGCTGGACGCGGATACGGTTGCGGCGCAGCATAATCTCGGCAACGCGTTGATGGAGCGCAGAGACATCGTTCGCGCAGAGGCCTGCTTTCGCAGAGCTGTAGAACTAGATCCGTCACGCGCCGAACACCATAACAGTCTGGGAAATGCTCTCCTGCAACGGAAGAATACAGCCAAAGCGGAGGAGTGTTACCGCAGAGCGCTTGCATTGAGGCCGGAGTATGCATCGGCCCATGTGAACCTTGCGAATGCGTTGATGAAGTTGGGCAATATCGATGAGATGCTCGAGCATTATGAGCGCGGGATTGCTCTCGATCCACAATCAGCCGGGGCACACTACAATCTGAGCCTCTCCCACCTGCGTAAAGGCCAATTTCGTGAAGGTTGGGAAGGGCACGAATGGCGCTGGGATTTTCGAGAGCTCCAATTACGAAAGCGGAATTTTGCTTCGCCGCAATGGCAGGGAGAGCCGCTTGCAGGTATGACGATTCTGCTGCATGCGGAACAAGGGTTGGGCGATACGCTGCAATTCGTCCGCTATGCGCCGTTGGTAGTTGAGCGCGGCGGACGCGTCATCCTCGAAGTGCAGCCATCATTGCATCGTCTGCTCAGAAACGTGCGCGGGGTGGAATGCGTGATTGCGCGTGGTGAGGCGTTGCCGGAGTTCGATGTGCAATGTCCTCTGATGAGCCTTCCGCTTGCATTTGACACGGTAGAGAATACGATTCCGGTGGATGTTCCATATCTCGCAGTTCCAGGCGAAGCAGTGGAGCAGGCACGAAACCGCTGGCTGGGAGATGGGCTGCGGGTGGGGCTTGTCTGGGCAGGGAATCCGCAGTATCGCAGCGATGAAGCGCGTTCCACCACGCTGCGCTCTCTGCTCCCGCTCACAGGCATTCCAAGGATCACGTTCTTTTCGATGCAGAAGGGCGTGGGATCTGAGCAGCTAGCTCAGATTGGTTCTGAGGCGCGCATCATGGATGCGGGCTCTTCGTTCAAGGACTTCCAGGACACGGCCACTATGATGTCCACGCTTGATCTGGTGATCAGCGTGGATACTTCATCTGCGCACCTGGCAGGAGCACTAGGAATTCCAGTGTGGATACTGTTGCCGCATCTTGCCTGTTGGCGCTGGCTGGAAGGACGCGGGGATAGTCCGTGGTATCCGACGGCAAGATTGTTTCGGCAAAGCGTGCCTGGAGATTGGGGTGAATTAGTAGAACGTGTATCCGGAGAATTGCAGGGTATGGCTGTAAAAGCGGGTGCCCCAGGTTCGCGAAGCTAACCTGGGGATTTTCTTATCTAAGCGAGTCTTTCTGTTAGTTGCTAGGATTTTAGCGTTTGGGTCTGCGATTGGCTTGCAGGATTTTCTTGCGCAGGCGCAGTGACTTGGGCGTTACTTCGACCAGTTCGTCGTCTGCAATAAACTCGATGGCTTGTTCGAGATTCATCGCACGAGGAGGAGTGAGGCGGACCGCGTCATCAGAGGATGACGCGCGCATGTTGGTGAGCTTCTTTTCGCGGACCACGTTCACGTCGAGGTCGTTGTCGCGTGAGTGTTCGCCAATGACCATGCCCTCATAGACTTCGACTCCAGCGGGAACGAAGAGCACGCCACGATCCTGTAAGCCTTCAAGCGCATAGGCGGTGGTGGCGCCGGTGCGGTCGGAGATAAGCGCTCCGGTAGGGCGCTGCGGAATTTCTCCCTGGTAAGCTGTGTAGCCGTCGAAGAGTGAGTTCATGACGATGGTTCCGCGCGTTTCGGTCAGCAGTTCACTGCGGAGACCGATGAGTCCGCGCGAGGGAACGCGGAATTCGAGGCGGACACGGCCCTGGCCATGCATCTTCACCATCTCGCCCTTGCGGGGCCCGAGGCGCTCGATCACCGTGCCGACGAAGTTGTCTGGAATATCGATGGTGAGGTGCTCGACGGGTTCCATGAGCTTGCCATCGATGGTACGGGTGACGATTTCGGGACGACCGACCATGAGCTCAAAGTCTTCGCGACGCATCATCTCAATCAAAATTGCCAACTGGAGTTCGCCACGGCCCAGGACCTTGAAGCTATCTGGGCTGCCGGTCTCCTCGACTCTGATCGAGACATTGGTGAGGAGTTCCTTGTCCAGTCGCTCGCGAAGATTGCGCGAAGTGACATATTTGCCTTCGCGTCCAGCCATAGGCGAGTTATTTACTGAGAACTGCATGGCGATGGTTGGTTCGTCGATAACGATGGGCGGCATCGGCGTTGGATTCTCGATGCTGGTGATGGTCTCGCCGATGGTGATGCCGGTGACTCCGGCAACGGCCACAATGTCGCCGAGTTCGGTCACTTCAATATCGGTACGCTTGAGGCCGCTGAAGCTGAAGAGCTTGGTGATGCGGGTTTTTTCGAGCGCGCCGTCGATTTTTGAGATATAGACTTCGTCGCCAGTGCGCAGCGTGCCGTTGAAGACGCGTGCAATGCCGAGGCGTCCGAGGTAGTCGGAATAGTCGAGGTTCGTGACCTGGACTTGTAGCGTCGCGTTAGCGTCGCCCTTCGCTGTTGGGATGGTCTCGATGATCTGTTCGAAGAGCGGCTGGAGATTCTCCCCGGGCGTAGCGAGGTCTTTAGTAGCGGTGCCGAGTTTGCCGTTGGTGTAGAGAACGGGGAACTCTAGCTGGTCTTCGTTGGCATCGAGATCGATGAAGAGATCGTAGACTTCGTTGAGGACTTCCTGCGGGCGCGCGTCGGGCCGGTCGATTTTGTTGACGGTGAGGATGACAGGCAGGCCAGCTTCTAGGGCCTTCGACAAGACGTAGCGCGTTTGCGGTAGCGGGCCTTCGGAGGCGTCGACGAGGAGCATGACACCGTCGACCATCTTGAGTGCGCGCTCGACTTCGCCGCCGAAGTCAGCGTGACCGGGTGTATCGACGATGTTGATCTTCGAGTCTTTGTAGAAGATGGCCGTATTCTTGGCCAGGATGGTGATGCCGCGTTCGCGCTCGAGTTCGTTCGAGTCCATGACACGATCGACGACGGCTTCATTGGCGCGGTAGGTTCCGGCCTGGCGGAGCATGGCGTCGACGAGGGTAGTCTTTCCGTGGTCGACGTGGGCGATGATGGCGATGTTGCGAATGGCTGTGCTCACAGGCGCAGATTTCCTCTTCTTCTATTGTTCCGTATTTTGAATTTTGGAGCGCTGCCTGGCTGGAACGGGCTTGGCAGCGGTGGGACTATAAAAAGCAGCTTTCGCCAGATTTAATGTTGCCGGGATTTGTCAATCTCGGCGAAAACCTGTTCAAGGTTCAGAGACCATTGGCTGTCTGAAATTGAAAATTGTGAGGCTTCAACCCAATTTCCCGTCGAGCAATCGAAACCTTTGCGGGTTGCTGGGTCGACGACCCAGATGTATTTGATGCCCATCTCCCGATAATCTTCTAGCCGCTGCTGGTAACGGTTTACACGGTCTTCGGGGGATAGGATTTCAATCACCGCAAACGGAGGCGTCTGAATGATCTGCTCGCGCGGCGCTGTTCTTGCGACGAGGCAGAGGTCAGCAACGCGGAAGCGCGTGGCGTTAACCTGAATTCTTATTTCAGGATAGATTTTTACTCCCCACTCGTGACCATATTGGCTAAGCCAAAGCAACAAGGCACGTTGCACCTCAGAGTGATCCAGTTCTCCCAAATGTCTCTCCTCGATGGCACCGTCGACATAGTCGCAGTCGGGGCGATAGCTCGTGTGGAGGTATTCGTACACCGAGATGGGAAGATGGGTTGCCGTAGCCATAGGTCTATGCGCGAGGTTCTTCCATTTGAACTCGCTCTTTTAGTTTACCAGTCGCAGCACAATTATTCGTATTTCAACGATTCGACCGGGTCCATTTGAGCGGCGCGATTGGCGGGCAGAGTCCCGAAGATGATGCCGACCAGGGTAGATGTAACCAGCGCAATGATCACGGAGAGGCCGGAGATCGGAATTTTGTAATCGGTGAAGAAGCGGATCGAGATGGGCAAGGCCAGTCCAATGACGGAACCGACGACGCCTCCAGCGAGTGAGATGAAGACCGCCTCAATGAGGAATTGCAGCTTGATCTCTCGGGCGGTCGCACCGAGTGCTTTGCGGATACCGATTTCTCGGATGCGTGCGCGAACCGTGGCCAGCATGATGTTCATAATGCCTACTCCACCGACTGCGAGCGTGACCGCGGCTACCAGTACGAGCACGATGGTGAGCGCGGTGGCGATCAGGTTCGCAGTAGTGAGCAGGGATGTCAATGTCTGGGTTTGATAGACGGAGCTGGCCTGGTGGCGTCCGTGCACGATGGAGACAATCTGCTTGGCGGCATCTTCTACGTCATTCTTGTCGCGAATGGAGAAGAATATCTGCTTCACATTATCGGTGCCGGTGAAGTATCGCGCTACGGAGTAGGGGATGAGAATCGTTTGGTCGGCGATTTCCGATTGCCCGAAGGTGTCGACGCTCTCCTTAAATGTCCCAATGATGGTGACGGGAATACTGCTTAACTGAAAGGTCTGATTAATGGCAGCGTCGGGGCTGCCAAACATTTCTCTGGCGAAGGGTTCGGTAACTACGGCGACCTTGGTGTGCGTGGTCTCATCGGCATCGTCGAAGAAGCGTCCGGAAAGCACGATGAGGTTGCGCACCTGACGGTATTGCGGGGAGACACCAAGAATAAGGACATCTTTCTGGATGCTGCCGGGAAAGCCGACGCGGTCGTGCATTTCGAGCATGGGTGATGAAGCCGCAATGCCAGGTACCTGTTCTTCGACTGCGCGTTCATCGTCGCGGGTCAGAAAGTCATTGTGAAAATTGTTAACAGCACCCGAACCTCCACCGGAGTATTCGAGCATGACCATATTGGTGCCGATTCCCTCAAGCGCATTGAGAATGTACTCGCGGCCCGTAAGCCCAATCGTCACCACCAGGATGACCGAGGCCGATCCAATGACCATACCCAAGGCCGTGAGCATGAAGCGCACTTTACTTACGCGAAAGCTGTCGATGGCGAGCTTGACGATCTCGCTGAAAACCATCGTGCGCTTGGCACTGGCAAGTGTGCGTTCAAACGCGGCTCGATGCGCTTTCTGTTGCGGACGCGGCGGGGTTATGGTCTGTTGGGCCATCACAATCAAGATGCCGCCATGCGGTGCGCGACTTCACTCTGTTTATCCTACGCGCTTGATGCAGAACGGGAAAACCCAGGAGAGCAGCTTGCGGAGGGAACAATTTCCGAAGAACTATAACCTGAGGGGACAGTGTTTTTAAGGAGACTGCGCCGCAAGAGCTAAACGATTTCCGCACATCGATTTCGCCTGTCTTTGACGAGAATATGCCCTGGAACCTGCTGCTTACCAGATTCTGCTTGTCCGTCGTATGATGAATATCAGGTCTCCTCACGCGGAGGGATGTGTGAGCGGTTGAAACAGGCGGTCTTGAAAACCGCTTTACCCTAACGGGTAACGGGGGTTCGAATCCCTCTCCCTCCGCCATAGCTTCCTCTCTCTTTCCCTTGAGCCTTCCACATCTGACACGAGTGGCACATACGGCAACGTCATACCGGATGCAGGTACATTTCTGTACCGTCTTCTTATAAATATGGCAGTCCTTCTTGCGTGTCCTTGCGCTTCTCGCGAAAATGGCAACGGCACTGATTTGATCGTTGTAGTTATAGCAAGAGGAGATGCTTTGAGTTACCTGCAACCTAATTGTCTTTGGAAAAGGCCGATAGCCGTCGCGTTGTTGATTGCACTATTACCGTTGCTCTCCGTTGCTCAGGTTTTGACCGCAGCGGAAAAATCAGCCGCTGCTGGTGATTCACCGGTAGATGTGCCGCCTCTAGCGAAAGATCTTTCGCCTAAGCTGACCAGGCAAAATATCCGCAAAGCGGTGCGCAAGGTGGCAGATTGGCAACTGCAGCGTGCCGAGCCTAATTTCAATCAGGACTGGACCTTTGCGGCGATGTATGCGGGATTTATGGCGGTGCCTCCCAGCGTGCATGGCAGTCAGTATCAGGATGCCATGCTGCGAATGTCTAAAAAGTTTCAGTGGCAGCCTGGTCCGCGCATCGAGCATGCCGATGATCATGCAATTGGCCAAACATACATACAGCTTTATCTTAAGTATCACGATCCTGCCATGCTCGCTCCTATCAAAGAGCGCATGGATCAGGTGATGAAGCTTCCTGATAATCCCGACAAGCTGCTCTGGTCATGGTGCGATGCGTTGTTCATGGCACCTCCTGTTTTGACGGAACTTTACAAGGCGACCGGCGATAAGGCCTATCTCGACTTTATGGATCACGAGTGGTGGATCACTTCGGGAAAACTATACGACCCACAAGAACACCTCTACTTTCGCGATGCCAGCTATTTCGACAAGCGTGAATCGAATGGGAAGAAGATATTCTGGTCGCGCGGTAATGGGTGGGTGATGGCTGGCCTGGCTCGTGTGCTTACGTTGATGCCGAAGGATTATCCTTCGCGCGAGAAATATGTTGCACAACTGAAAGAGATGGCCGAAGCCATCGTTCCGCTGCAGGGTAGCGATGGACTTTGGCGACCTGGGTTGCTGGATGCCGGTGCGTATCCGCTTCCGGAGAATTCCGGCTCGGCATTCTTTACCTATGCGCTGGCCTATGGCGTAAACAGTGGCATTCTCGATCGGAAGACATATCTTCCGGTGATTGAGAAGGCCTGGGCCGGACTGCTGTCGCATGTGTATGAAGATGGCCGTCTCGGCTGCATTCAGCCTGTTGGAGCTGCTCCGGGAAAGTTCACTCCGACTTCCAGTTACGTCTTCGGTGTTGGCGCCTTTATGCTTGCTGGGTCGGAGCTCGACCATCTTGCCAAAAAGTAAGTTCAAATGCGTGCCCTTTGCTCTTTGCAGGTGAAGCAGGCCAGTGCGGCAACATGACTATCGATGAACTGGCAGCATACCTGGACTTTGCCGACCAGGGCCGCTGATTGTGCCTGCCCCCTATACCTCCATCCCATCCTGTTAAGTGATTTATTTTCATGTGTTTGTCAAATCGATGCCTAAGGCTTAGGTCCCGATTTGATTGAAAACAAGTTACTTGAGATAAGGCTTAGGTGGGGTCAAGTTGACCCCCACCCAGGCCTTACGTGGTTTTGTGATGGAAAACGAATCAGTTAAGACCTAGGGCCTAGCTTTCGATTCTCTGAAAATGAAAAGCCCAGCCTGATAGCTGGGCTCATTGCTCTTACTTCTATTGTATCAAGTGAGGAGATAATTCAGTGCCAAATTTCTTTTTTGCTATTTGACTTGGAATGAATAGGTTGATGCGACGATTTCATCCCGAGAGCTTGACAGTTTTTCCGGCGGTTTAAGTTGTCTGGGTGGTGTGGTCGAGGATGATCCGCCAGCCTTCGGGTTCTTTCTCGAAGACGAGTGAGAAGATGCCGCGGGCATCGCCTCCGCCTTCTGTGGTACGGGAGAGATGGAAGTGTCCGGTGACGACTGCGTGTTTCTCTCCCAGCATGCGAACGTCGATCTCCGAGAAATCGAGCTTTCCCATCGCCGCCTGATTGGGATAGGCGTGCTGGTAGCGTTCGAGGATCTTCTGGTAGCCGTGCTGGATGTTTTTGCCAATGAAGGTGGTATCGGGCGCGTCCTTATATGTCTGCATGAAGGCGGTTACGTCGCCTCGGTTCCAGTCCTCTGCCTGCTTGTTGAACTCCTGTTTGATGGCTTCGGGAGCGGTTTGGGCGTGGAGTGTTGGTGCGATGAGGGCAATGCAGGCTACCAATATCAGTGCGCGGCTTTTCATGGTTTCTGACTCCGGGATGATCATACTCATGCACGGTTCTTGAAAGGACCCCTTACTGCCAAATTTCTTGTTCTACTTGTTCTTTGCAATGAAGAAGATGCGAGTAGATGAGCGCGTCAGGGGCTTGACATGGAAGGTGGCAGCAACGGCTGACCTGAACAAGCGCCAGAAAACACGTGCCGACTTTGTCTGACTGATGGACGGGCTTGCTTCTGCGCTTAATGTGGTCTCGTGAATGTGAACGTCGACACGATGTACCCCTTCATCAACGTTCAATTCGCCGATGCCGCCGTCTTACTCCCCCGCCCATCTTTTCTGCAGGAGACGAAGGTCGAGCTAAGCTTTATAGAGGCAAAGCGCCCATTTGCTTAAGAATGCTAAGTATGTCCGGAAGACCGTGTCCTTCAGCGATCTTTCCGTCCACGATGCGAGAGAAAACCATACTGGTAACGACAAACGGTCTATTGCTCGGCGGGATGCCATGGAAGTCTCCGTCGTGAGTACCACGCATGGTGAATCGTGCGGCGACCATGTTTCCTTCACTCAGCAGGTCCTCCAAAGTGAATTGAGCGTCAGAGAATCCGCCACGCATCTCTCGAACAACCTGGAGGTAACCGGCAGGGCCATGAAGTTCAGGCTTCCCTGGGACATGGAGCACTGCGTCAGGGGCGATGAGTTCTTCAGCCACGGTTTCGTTGCCCGTGTTGATGAAGTCTTTCGTGAAACGCCGCACCACTGACTTGTTTGCTTCAATCGACATTTGAATCTCCTTCGAAGAGAGCCGTCTCGGGGCTTCCTTTGGGGTTGTGTCAGGCGAAAACGCAAATGGCATTCTGCGTCACTCAGCTAAGAGATAACCGAAACGCAGCTGAGTTTCAGTGATATATGGCAATAAAATATCGAATCTGATTGATAAACATGAATCTGCGACTGATCGCGAGATTGGATGTGATCAACCGCACCGGTTCTGGGAGTGATGCGGACGAGGAATTCGGGGGCTTCGCAGCCACGCTTGACGATGCAACTACAAAAGATCGAACGCGAATCTAGCTCAGCTCTGTTTCATCGTTCACCAAGCGGCCTTTCGCTCTCTGAAGCAAGTCGCACATTCTTGCCTTTTGCACGACAGATCAGCTCCACCTATCAGGCAACTCGGACCGTATCTCCGAACACAGTGTGTGAGTTCGAAACCACCTGCGTTTAGGTACCCGGTACTTCTGGATTGTTGTGGGATGTACTGCGCGTAGAATCTTTGTATGGCTCCTAAGACCGTCCACGCTGTGTGCTCGCATGACTGCCCGGACTCCTGCGGTGTGTTGATCACCGTAGATGACGTGGGGCGGGCTACGCGGCTGCGGGGCGATCCGAGTCATCCGGTGACGCGTGGATTCCTCTGCGGCAAGGTGGCGAAGTATCTGGACCGTGTGTATTCGCCGGATAGATTGCTGTATCCGATGCGGCGGCGTGCTGGTATTGCAAAGGGTCCACTTGCACAGGGCCGCGAGGCTGAGGCCTTTGAGCGCATCTCGTGGGATGAGGCTTTGGATACGATTGCTGTCCGGCTGAAGAGTGTCAGCGAGCAGTATGGACCGGAGTCAGTGCTGCCGTATTCGTATGCGGGCACGATTGGCGTTCTGGGATATGGTTCGATGGACCGGCGGTTTTTTCACCGCCTGGGAGCTTCGCAGCTTGACCGGACGATCTGCTCGACGGCTGGCGGGGACGCGCTGGTCTCGGTCTATGGACGGAAGCTGGGCACGGATACAGAGCAGTTTCCGCAGGCACGGCTGATCCTTGCCTGGGGCGCGAATGTGCATGGCAACAACGTCCACTTGTGGCCATTTATTGAGCAGGCACGGCGGCAGGGCGCGAAGCTGGTGGTGATCGATCCCTATGCGACGCGCACGGCAAAGCTGGCGGATTGGCATATCGCCATCAATCCGGGAACCGATAGCGCGCTGGCGCTGGGGATGATGCACATCCTCTTCCGCGATGGCTTGTATGACCAGGATTATGTGGCGAAGTACACGCACGGCTTTGAAGAATTGAAACAGCTTGCGGCGGATTACACGCCAGAGCGAGTTGCTGCGTGGACGGGTATTGCAGCTGCGGATGTGGAACGTCTGGCTCACGATTATGGAACGGTGAAGCCTGCTGTGATCCGCATGAATTATGGCGTGCAGCGCTCGGAGAACGGTGGCACGGCTGCGCGGGCGATTGCGATGCTGCCTGCTTTGGTGGGTGCGTGGAAGCTGGCAGGAGGGGGATTGCAACTTTCGACCAGCGGCGGTTTTAGCTGGGACAAGGTTGCGCTGGAACGACCGGATCTGATGCTGGCGAGTCTGCTGAAGCGCCATGCGCGGATTGTGAATATGTCGCAGCTTGGGGATGCGTTGACGAAGCTGGATGAGCCGGAAGTGCATGCGCTGTTCGTGTACAACTCGAATCCGGCGGCGGTGGCTCCTGACCAGGCAGCGGTGTTGCAGGGGATGGCCCGCCCGGATTTATTTACCGTCGTCCACGAGCAGTTCTTTACCGATACGGCCGATTACGCGGACATCGTGCTGCCATCGACGACCTTCTTTGAGCATAAAGACGTGCAGGGTGCTTATGGGCACTATTATGTCCAGCTTTCCGAGCAGGCGATTGAGCCGCTGGGCGAGGCGCGGTCGAATGTCTGGCTGTTTTCAAATCTGGCGCAGCGGATGGGATTTGCAGAGCCCTGCTTCCATGACACAGCCGATGATTTGATCGCCCAGGCTTTGCGGACGGACAAGCCCGAGGAGCAAGATCCCTGGATGGCTGGGACGACTGCCGAGTCGTTGAGCGAAGCCGGTGGCTCAATCCGTCTGAAGTTTGGACCAGAGCAGAGCGGCAAACCGTTCCTGCCATTTGCTGAAGGACCTTTTCCTACTCCGAGTGGAAAGATCGAATTCTATGCCGAGTCGTTGATAGCTCATGGACTCGACCCATTGCCGGTGTTCAAGCCCGCTGCCGAGTCGCGGCATGCCGGGGACGCTGCCTATCCTTTGGAGTTTTTGCCTCGTAAAGCCGATAACTATATGAACTCGACGTTCGCGAATCTTCCGGGGCATCAGGAGATGGAGTCGGGGTTCAACGGTGTTCTGGAGATGCACGCTGTAGACGCAGCGCACCGCGGGATCGTCGAAGGTGATGCGGTGGAGATATTCAACGGGCGCGGTGCATTGACCTTAAAGGCGCATGTGAATGGGAGTGTTCCGGCGGGAGTGGTGGCCGGGCGGCTGCACTGGAACAAGCTTTCCGAGGGCGGTCACAACGTAAATCTGCTGACTTCCCAGCGGCTAACCGACATAGGACGGGGGGCCACGTTCTATTCCACGCTGGTCGAAGTGCGGAAGATTGTGCTTTAGCATCTGTCCAGAACCAGAAAATTGAAGGGCGCGCGCTTCGCGCGAGCTTGTTCGACCCACACTCACCTTCCGCTGCGCGGAAGCTGAGTATGGGGCACCCGGCTACTCCACCTTGGTCGAAGTGAGAAAGATTGCCTCCTGATCACGAAGAATCGTGGGTAGGAGAGGCGAAAACTCTTTCATTCCGATAGACTAAGAACGGATTTCCAACTGACTGAGGTGGCAGTGCCGTTTGCGGCGGGCTTCCAATGCGCAGGTTGCGGAGAGTGGAATGAGACTGTGGTGGATGCGTCTGCCGGAAGCCGGCAATCGTACGTGGAAGATTGCCAGGTATGCTGCAAGCCCAACGTTCTGCACATTGCGTGGGAGGGTGACGGGTTCGTCATCCGCGCAGAACTGGAAAGTTGATATCGCCCCGGCAGAGATGGTGGCAGTTGCCGGGTGATCAAGAGAATGCAGCATGCGAAGCGAGAGTTGGGGTCTGTCCTGTCCGTCACATATAATCGCCTTTTCCCTGAGAGTTTCCCGATTTTGAGCAGTGAGGGTGTGCATATTTTTCCCGTCAGCCGTGCAACTGAGCAGAATAGAGATTTGCGCCGTAACAACAGCCGCATGTTGAAGTTCTTTGTCCTTCTTACACTTTGTTTTGCGGCGCTCTCGGCCGGGGCCCAGCAGGATAACATCGTCACGCAGATTCGCGTCATCGGCAATCGCCAGATTCCGAAGGAAACGGTCATGGCGCGCATGTTCAGCCGCATCGGGGAACCCTACGATCCGTTGACCGTCGAGCGCGACTTCAACTCACTCTGGAATACAGGTTATTTCGAAGATGTTCGCATCGAGAGAGAGACCGCGGAGAAGGGCGTCATCCTGAATGTCTATGTGCGCGAGAAGCCCAAGATTCGCGAGATCAACTATAAGGGCTTGAATTCCGTTACGACTTCGGATGTTCTGGACCGTTTCAAAAAGGAAAAGGTTGGGCTTTCGGTTGAGAGTCAATACGACCCAACCCGCATTGCTCGCGCCATCACGGTTTTGAAGGCGCTGTTGGGTGAGCACGGCCATCAGTTTGCCACCATCAGGGCGGATGTGAAGACGATTCCGCCTGCTTCGGTGCAGGTGAACTTCCTGATTAAGGAAGGTCCGAAGGTCAAGGTCGGAAATATTTCATTTACTGGGAACCAGCACATCAACTCGCGTGTATTGCGTGAGTCGATGCGGAACCTGCGGCCGATTGGTATTCCGAAATCGATCTTTCTCGAAAATCTTTTTGCCAAGACCTACGACGCCAGCAAGCTTGAGGAAGACTCCGAGCGCGTGCGGCAGGCCTATCGTGACAGAGGATATGTGCGAGCGGCGGTGGTGGGTGAACCACAGACGCGTATCCGCAATGAAGGCGGCCTTTCGTTCTTCACATTCCGTCCGCGCAAGGGCAAGCGGATCGATATTCAGATGACCGTCGATGAAGGCGGGCGGTACCGCATGGGTACCATATCCTTCACGGGAAACAAGGCAGTCTCGAACACTAAGGCGCTCCGTGCGCAGTTTGCTATCAAAGAGGGCGACTGGTTTGTTGCGACGGTCTTCGGCAAGGGGCTGGAGAATTTGCGAAAAGCCTATGGCACGCTCGGGTATATCAACTTTGTCGGTATCCCAACGCCTACCTATGACGACAGCAAGCATGTGGTGAACTGGAATATCGATATCGACGAGGGCAAGCAGTTCTACGTGTCGCGAATCGAGTTCCAGGGCAACACCGTCACCCGCGATTTTGTCATCCGCCGTGAACTGGCCCTGCAGGAAGGGCAGCCCTACAACAGTGCTTACTGGGAGCAGAGCCTGCTTCGCCTGAACCAGCTCGACTACTTCGATCCTTTGAAAGTAGAACAGGACTCGGAGACGCAGCAGAACAACGAAGACGGGACGGTCCGGTTGCTGCTGAAGGTGCATGAGAAGGGCAAGAACTCCATCGGTCTAAATGGCGGGGTGAGCGGCCTTTCGGGATCATTTCTCGGCCTGAATTACCAGACCAACAACTTCCTGGGCTTGGGCGAGACGCTCACTCTGCAGGCCAGCGCCGGAAGCCTCGCCCGCAACGTTACGTTCGGCTTCACCGAGCCCTATTTCCGCAATAAGCCGCTGCAGTTGGGCTTCCAGATATCCAACAACAAGTATGACTACAACGCGTCGAAGAACTACGCGATCTCTGGCGGCAATTCGGCTAACCTGAGCGCTGCTACTCAGTCGCTGCTACAGAACTACGATCAGACGTCGACCGGCTTCAACGTCTCGGCCAGTTATCCCATCCGGCACACATTCAAACGCGTGGGTATTTCGTACTCATGGAACAAGTCGAGTGTTACGACTTACAGCGCGGCATCTTCGAACCTGTTCCAGACGCTGGCTTTCCGTAGCGGTGTTCAGGGGCAGAATGCGCTGGAAGGCATCATCAATAGCTCGGCGCAGCTTACCTTCTCGGAAAACACGATGGATAGTACGTTTCTGCCGCACAGTGGTCATGAGATATCCGCCGCGTTTGCAGTCTCGGGATTGTTCGGCAATGTGCGGTATGTCCGTCCTCTGATCGAATATCGTTACTTCCACGGAATGAAGGGGCTGCGGTTCGATAGGGAAGGCCGCAATACCTTCGGCATGCGGTTCCAGGGACAGTACATCCGCGGTATCAGCGGCGATGTCGCTCCTCCCTTTGACCGTTTCTATCAAGGTGGCGATACAGAACTGCGCGGTTTCGATATCCGCTCGGGAACGCCGTATGGGTTTGTCCCGACGCGCGTGCTGTTCAATCTTACGAATCCGGACGGAACGCCTGTTCCGCGCGATCCTACCAACCCAAGCCTCGGCGCCATCCAGGTCCCAATTCCGGTCTATGGCATTGCGTCGATCGGCGGCGATGCGGCATTTACACATAACATGCAGTACGTGATCCCGATCTATGGCCGGACGGTGGCTTTCGACTTCTTCAATGACTTCGGCCTGAACGTAGCTACGGATCGCAATCAGCTTCGCCAGAGCCCACAGGGCATCGCGAATCTGAATGCTCCACTGTATGGGTGCCCGAACTACAGCAATGGCGCTTGCCAGGGTGGGTTCCAGATCCAGTTCAACCGGACGATCAATCCGATTCATGGCACAAATCTCGTCCCTCGCGACTCGCTGGGCGGCGAGCTGCTGGTCATGATGCCGATTATCCGCGCTCCTGTACGTATCTATTACGCTTACAACCCGTTACGGTTGCATACCAACTTCCAGGGCCAGAACTTGATTACCCGGAGCATGTTCCCATCTGGAGGAGCAGGCGATTACAGCTATGCCGAGGCGATTCAGGCATATGGGCCGCTCTATCAGTTGCGGGAACCGAGCAAGACGTTCCGCCTCTCGGTGAGCACGACGTTCTAAAGGCAGCTATGGTCCGGTTAGCTAAAAAGCGGTCAGCTTAGGTCCGGTCAGCTAGTGAAACGGTCAGCGGAATCTATGGTTCTTATGACTATTTTTCTAAGTCCAAGAAAGATTGGGGATACAGTCGATCTCGAAGATAGCCGAATTTGCTGACCGGTTCATTGCTGACCGCTTTTTAGCCGACCGGGCCTAAGCTGACCGCCTCTTAGCTGAATATTGGTTTGACGGTGCTCCCCGGCATCCCTATAATTTCCCCAGTTCCTGAGAAAGTCTTCTGTCCGTCTCTCTTCCTGCGATCCGGGCCCTGTTGTGGGCCGGAACAGCTTTTGCGAAGCGCGGAAGAGGTAGACCAGGAAGCGAACAGTTCGCTTCTGCTTAAGAAGGCGGGCGATCTCACCCAAGAACCGAAGGAGTTTTCGATTTCCATGAAGCGTTCGTTGTCATTAGTATGCATGCTTGCGTCAGGGCTTGGCGTAAGCGCTCTAGCCCAGGCCGGCGCAGCCACCACTTCCGATCCCGCGCCTAGCGCGCCCGCTGCTTCCGCGGCGGCAGCTGCTGGTCCGACCAAGATTGCTGTAATTGCGTTTCAAGCCGCTGTGGGCCGTACCAACGAAGGTCAGCGCGATATTGCCGATCTGCAGAAGAAGTTCGAGCCCAAGCAGCAGCAGCTCAAGGCGCTCAACGACGAGGTCGATTCGCTCAAGAAGCGGCTTCAGGCTGGCGGCGACAAGCTGAGCGACACCGAGCGCGCCACCCTTACCAAGAGTATTGACGACAAACAGAAGGTTCTGCAGCGTCAGGCTGAAGATGCACAGAACGACTTTCAGTCGGAGATGGGCGAGACCTTCAACCAGCTTGCGCAAAAGGTAGGCGAAGTGATGACGGCATATGCGCAGCAGAATGGTTATTCTCTGGTGCTCGATGCCTCTGCACAGCAGAGCCCGGTTCTGTGGGCCAATCAGTCGACAGACATTACCCAGGTGATCATTCAGGCTTATAATACGAAGTCCGGTGTGCCTGCTCCTGCGAATGTTCCATCAGCTCCGGCTCCGGCGCGTACTGCTCCGAAGACAACTCCTCCAGCCAGTCACTAATTTTAAGCAGGCTTATAGAAAGCGGGTCCTTCGGGACCCGCTTTTGTCGTGCCTGCGTGATGCAATTCAGGGCAAAACGGCTGTGGAAAAAAATGTGGAAGACGTGAACCGGATCGCACTGGTTTTTATGCAATTTCTTGCGAGCTAGAATTGATTTGAATCAATGTCCTGCTAAGTTATTGATTTTGAAGGTAATTCTCTGAGGTATGTACCTATTCCCAGTAAAGTTCTTTAGCGTGCGTGCGGATGAGTTATTTTGAGTGGTTTCCACAATCGATGTTAAGGCCGTGTAACGGGAAGTCTTCGAAAAAAATACCCTGGACACTGTCTTTCCAGCTTTATCTCGTGCTATCTTCCCCGACTTTCAATACTGCCAGGAACGCCTCTTGCGGGATGTCGACCTTGCCGATGCGTTTCATCCGCTTCTTGCCTTCCTTCTGCTTTTCGAGCAGCTTGCGTTTGCGAGAGATGTCGCCTCCATAGCACTTGGCGATGACATTCTTGCGTAGGGCGGCCACGGTCTCGCGGGCGATGATCTTCGCGCCGATGGCGGCCTGGATGGCTACCTCGAATTGCTGCCTGGGAATAAGCTCGCGCATCTTCGAGACCAGCGCTTTGCCGCGTTCGTAAGCGAAGTCGCGATGCACGATGATGGAGAGCGCATCGACGGGCTCGCCGGAGACAAGGATGTCCATCTTGACCATAGGTGAATCCCAGGTTCCAGAGAGGTGATAGTCGAGCGAGGCGTAACCGCGCGAGACTGACTTGAGCCGGTCGTAGAAGTCGAGGACGATTTCGTTGAGCGGTAGCTCATATGTGAGCATCACGCGTGTTGATGAGACATACTCGAAATTTTTCTGGCGGCCACGTTTGTCCTCTACCAATTTCAAGATTCCACCAACGTATTCCTCATTCGTGAGGATGGTAGCCGTAATGACCGGCTCTTCGATTTTCTCGATTTCACTTGGATCGGGCCAGCGCGATGGATTCTCGACTTCGAGACTGGAACCGTCCGTCAGGGTGATGTTGTAGCGGACGCTGGGCGCGGTGGTGATGAGGTCAAGTTCGTATTCCCGTTCGAGACGCTCCTGGATGATCTCCATGTGGAGCAGACCGAGAAAGCCGCAGCGGAAGCCGAAGCCGAGAGCGGCGGAACTTTCCGGTTCGAAGAAGAACGACGAGTCGTTGAGGCGGAGTTTTTCGAGTGCCTCGCGGAGCAGCGTGTGCTCATGCGAGTCGACGGTATAGATGCCGGCGAAGACCATGGCTTTGATGTCTTCAAAGCCGGGGAGTGCTGCGGGTGCCGGGCGGCTATCTTCGGTGACGGTATCGCCGATTTTTGTGTCGCCGACATTTTTAATGGTCGCGACGAAGAAGCCGACTTCACCTGCGGATAGCTCGTCGATCTCGACGGGCTTGGGTGTGAGAACACCGAGCGACTCCACGTCGAAAACTTTGCCATTGGACATGAGACGAATTTTCATGCCCTTGCGCAGGCGTCCGTGGATGATGCGGGCAAGGACGATGACGCCACGATAGGCATCGAACCAGGAATCGAAGATGAGAGCTTGCAGCGGCGCGTTCGCATCGCCTAAAGGCGGAGGCAGCCGATGCACGATGGCTTCGAGAATATCGGGCACGCCGAGGCCGGTCTTGGCGCTTACAGGGATGGCATCGGTGGCATCGAGGCCTACTGTCTGCTCGATCATCTCCTGCGTGCGCGCAACGTCGGCGCTGGGCAGGTCGATCTTATTGATGACGGGAATGATCTCAAGGCCATTGTTGATGGCGAGATAGGCATTGGCGAGGGTCTGCGCTTCTACGCCCTGCGACGCGTCGACGACGAGCAGCGCGCCTTCGCACGAAGCGAGGGAACGGGAGACTTCGTAGGAGAAGTCGACGTGGCCGGGCGTGTCGATGAGATTGAGCTGATAGATCTGGCCGTCTTTCGCAGGGTACATCATGCGCACGGAGTGGGCTTTGATGGTGATGCCGCGCTCGCGCTCGAGGTCCATCGCATCGAGCACCTGAGCCTGCATCTCACGCGCGGTGAGCGAACCGGTGAGTTCGAGGAGACGGTCGGAGAGCGTGGACTTGCCGTGATCGATATGCGCGATGATCGCGAAATTGCGGATGTACTTGTTGTCCATGAAGGAGGTGCGAGGAGAAAACCCCTGAATCTTGATCTTATCATTCTGATTCGTTGGGGTTTGTTTGTGGGGTCGTGAACAGGGCGCAATTCCTTACGAAATCCTTATGGTGATTGGAGTATTGTTTCTGTTGGTGAATGGTTGTTGGGCCTAGCAAGAACTGGCCAGGGACCAAGATGCTGTTCTGGAAAGTGCTGGTTTCTCTGCTCGTCATGCTGCTTCTTTACGAATGCATGGTGACGGCGTTCCACCTACTCAACTTGCCGAGTGATCGAGCTGTCCTGGGGGGGCGCGTGCTTGCTGCTGTTCATTGCAGTGGGTGGATATGTTGCATTGGGCAAGATCTGGAAGCTGAGATGACTCTCTTTGGCGAAGTGATGAAACCCGGCGGAGGCCGGGATGGTGACAGGCAGACATTGGAGCTGGCAAAGCTCCTGAAGATTGGCGCAGTTGTCATTGCGTTATTGATTGCCTGTTTGATTTTCTTTAACTATGTTGCTTCAATCACGCGGATCGGAGCGGGATATGTGGGTGTGGAGATTGTGTTGAGCGGTTCGCAGCGCGGGCCAGCGGAGATACCGATTCGGACGGGGTGGGTTTTCTATAGCCCGTTGCGGAGCCAGATCATCGAGTTTCCTACCTTTGTACAGACGGTGAAGTGGACGCGCGATTTGAATGAAGGCCGCGCCATGAATGAGGAGATGAGCTTCAACTCAAAGGAAGGGATGGAGATTTACTCCGATGTGTCATTGAGTTATGCGATTGAGCCCAAGCATGTGCCGGATTTCTATGTGAAGTACCGGTTGAGCGATCTGGATGCATTTACACACGGCATTCTGCGGGATGTGGTTCGCAACTCGCTGAATGAAGTCGCTTCTACGTACAGCGTGGAGCAGATCTATGGCGAACAGAAAGCCGAGTTTCTGAACAAAGTGCAGGAGCTGGTCCAGCAGAAGATGGCGCCGGTGGGCGTAGGCATTCAGCAGTTTGGCTTCATTGGAGCGCCCAGGGTTCCAGCGGTGATCGCGTCGGCGATTACCGCGAAGGCCCAGGCGATCCAGGATGCAGAGCGTGCGCGCAATGAGCTGGCTAAAACCCAGGCGGAGGCAGCGAAGACGATTGCCGAAGCTGAAGGCGAGGCGAAAGCTGCAGTAACCCGCGCGAATGGCGAAGCGGAGGCAAATAGAATCAGGCAGAGCTCGCTTACACCGCAGTTACTGGAGCTGCGCAAGATCGAGAACCAGAAGGCGTTGATCGATCGCTGGAATGGTCAATTGCCGACGGTGCAGACGGGCAATAGCGGAATGCTGATGGAGCTTCCCAAAATGCAGTAGCTTTGTCTAGTCAACATGGTGTTTGAAATAACGGGGATGATGCCTGTCGGGGTCATCCCCTGTTGTTAGCTAGAGGGAATGCGCAGGGTGTGGGGTTTACAGATCGCCAAAATGGCATATTGCATGTTGCGATGATCATTACGAATCCGTTTTGGCTTTGGAGCGCGCGAAAGTTTTAAATGTATAGATTCTCTGCAGCAAATTATGCGGTAGGGCCATACAATAAAATAGTATTTACGCTCACGCATGGCAGTTGCAAAATTCTTCGTGATCGCGCTTGGCGCGTCCATCTTTTTTTTAACGGGTTGCGATCCGCAGCCTGGTTTTTCGCCGGTTGCGAGCCAGCCGCTGGCGTTAGCGCCTTCGCTTCAGCCCATATCGAGCGAGCTTGATAACAAATCTTCGCAGCCGCAAACCGCCTCGCAAACAAAAGCTCCGCCTCCTGCAGCGGCACAGGCTCAACCTCCTGCCCCCAAGGTGAATACGCAGCAGGATCAGCAACTGATTCAATCCGTCGAGAGCGCATACACGGCAGGCATGGGCAATTACCGCGATGGTCATATTGCCGCAGCGAAGTCGAATTTCGACTATGCCGTGGATCTGATGCTTTCCAGCGGTCTCGATATTAAGAACGATCCGGCGTTAAGCGAAGAATTCGATCGCATCGTGGACGCAGTGAACACGCTTGAGCTGGATGCGTTGAAGCAGGGCAACGGGCTGGCTCCAGCAGCTGAGCCTACTCCGGTAGATGTGGCGAATGAAATTACGTTTCCCGTCGACCCGAATGTGACCGCTCAAGCGGTAGCCGAATTGAAGACGACGCAATCGGATTTGCCGTTGGTAATCAACGACGCCGTCGCCAGCTATATCAATTTCTTTTCAAAGAGCAGAGCCGGACATGGAACGATCGTGGCTTCGCTGACGAGAGCCGGCCGCTATAAAGATATGATCCAGCGCGTACTGAAGCAGGAAGGCGTGCCGCAGGATCTGATCTATCAGGCGGTGGCTGAGTCTGGCTTTCGTCCCCAGGCGGTGAATCCTAAATCGGGCGCAGGCGGGATGTGGCAGTTCATGCCCTTCGGCGTGTACGGACTGTCGCGCACAGGATGGTACGACGAGCGCTTTGATCCAGAGAAAGCTACGCATGCCTATGCTCGCGAGATCAAGAAAAATTATGACCAGCTGGGAGATTGGTATCTGGCGATGGCCGCGTATGACTGGGGTGCAGGGAATATCCAGCGCGCGGTGCAGCGGACTGGATATGCGGACTTCTGGGAACTCTACCGGCGGAACAATCTTCCGCTGGAGACGAAGAATTATGTGCCGATTATTCTTGCAGTCACCATCATGGCAAAGAACCCGAAACAGTATGGGCTGGATGATCTGACGCCAGACCCAGCGTTGGTGGTGGAAACGGTGACAACGAATTATGCCGTGGATCTTCGTCTGGTGTCCGACATTGTGGGTGTTCCCGTACAAGAGCTGGCGGGTATGAATCCCAGCTTGCTGCGCATGAGCACGCCGCCGGATGAGCCTTATGAGCTCCGCTTGCCTACTGGAACGAAAGATATTTTCCAGACGCGCATCACGGAAATTCCCCAGGACAAGCGGCGTTTCTGGCGTCTCCATAAAGTGACAGCCGACGAGTCGCTGGCAGACATTGCGCGGAGTTATCATGTCTCGGCTTCGGAGATTGCGACGGCAAACCAACTGGGATCTGGAGAAGATGTATCGAGTGGGGACACATTAGTGATTCCGGTTGCGCCTGCTTCGGCGCCTTCACTCGCACGTACTGCTCTTTATAAGGTGAAGCGCGGAGATACGCTCGTTACCATTGCGGATCGCTTCGGCGTAACGGTAGAACAACTGCGGCGATGGAATCACCTGACAACTGTAACGCCAGGGCGTAATCTTTATGTTGCGGAGCCTGCGCGCATTGCAAGCGGTTCGCGTTTGCGCCGTGGAAAGACAACATCAAAGCGCAAGAGTAGTGGCACGGCATCTAGTTCGCACGCAGCGCCGGTGAGGAAGAAGAAAACCCAATGACGGGAAGTGGAAGCCGACTCAATACTTGCACTTATTGGCAAGCCGTTGCATGCTGTTGCTATAATCCGCGCCGCAGGGATTGTAGTACTTTTAAGTAGTCCCAACTTTAAGGGTCAGATGAAACCGGAGCCCGGAGGTCATACCGATGCAGGACGAGCGTAAGCTGTACGCATTCAACGATGGCGAATTTGAACGTGAAACAGACGAGTACTCTGAAGAGATGGAAGAGGGCTTCGGCGAGGATGAAGAAGAGGAAGAAGTCTCCGTTTCCGTTTCTTCCGATGACGATGATATCGATGATGACGAGGCCGAACCTGAAGTAGAACCGGCTCCAGTGGTTCCGCCGCCCGCTGTTGCAGAAAAGAAGGCGCCTGCGAAACCAGCGCCTAAAAAATCAGCAGTGAAAAAAGCTCCAGCTAAGAAGGCTGCGAAAAAGGTAGCGAAGAAGGCGTCAGCAAAAAAGGCTGCCAAGAGAGCCGTGAAGAAATCGCCTGCTAAGAAAGCAGCGAAAAAAGTTTCGGCCAAGAAGGCCGTAAAGAAATCTGCCGCTAAAACCAGCAGTAAGGGCGCTCAGGGCGGCAGGAAGGCTGCGAAAAAGTCCGCGGCTAGCAAGAAGAGCGCAAGCAGTAAAAAATCAACCAAAAGAGGTATTCCTTTGGCAGTTAAGAAAGCAGCAAAAAAGGCAACGAAGAAGGCAGCCAAGAAGGCTCCTGCAAAGAAGGCAGCCAAGAAGGCTCCTGCAAAGAAGGCGGCAAAGAAGAAGTCCGCTAAGAAGTAGTTCAACCGTAGTTCTAACCCGTAGTTAAGAGGCAAGCAAAAGAGCCCGGCAAAGCGCCGGGCTTTTTTGCGTCCAAAATACGGGGAGGACTGGCCGTCCAGGCGATTGCGCTTCGCGCCTTATCCAGGAAGCAGTTCTCTTATCTCCCGGGTCGCTCTCAAAGTGCTGGGATTTAAACCCATTCTCCCTGGCGCATCAGCGGTTCGGCTGTTCCGGTTGCAGTGATACCGTCGATATCCATCTTGCCGGAGCCGATCATCCAGTCGACGTGGATGAGACTTTCGTTTGCTCCCCTGGCGGCGAGTTCTTCTGGCTTGAGTTTGTCGCCGCCTTGGATGCAGGTGCTGTAGGCCTGGCCTAACGCGATGTGGCTGGCGGCGTTTTCGTCGAAGAGCGTGTTGAGGAAGAGCAGTCCGCTGGCGGCGATGGGTGACGAGTGCGGGACGAGAGCGACTTCGCCCAAGCGGCGCGCGCCTTCATCGGTCTCGATCATCTTCTGAAGGACTGCTTGTCCTTTTGCCGCGCGGGCTTCGACGATTTTGCCGCCTTCGAAGCGTACGGAGATTTCTTCGATCATCGTTCCTTGATAAGAGAGTGGCTTGGTGCTGGTGACGGTGCCGTCGGCGCGGTCTTTATGCGGCGTGGTGAAGACTTCTTCTGTGGGCATGTTGGGAATGCAGGCCAGTCCGTTGCCTGCGACCGTGCCCCCGCCCATCCAAAGATGGTCGTCGGCGAGACCGAGGCGGAAGTCTGTCCCCGGCGCTTTGTATTGGAGCGCGGCGTAGCGTTTGGCGTTCAGATAGTCCGCGCGGCGGTGCAGATTGGCATCGTGCTCGCGCCAGGCTGCTACTGGATCGGGTGCGTCGACGCGTGAGGCGGCGAAGATGGCATCCCACAGACGTGCGAGTGCCTGGTCTGCGGGAAGATCGGGGAACATGGCCGCGGCCCACGCAGGCGTGGCGCTGGCGACGATAGTCCAGTTGATGTCGTGGCGTGTGATCAGCTCGAGCGCTGGTCTGTATGCCTTCGAAACGGCACGGTTCACGCGGCTTACTTTCTCGGGATCTTCGTTCGAGAGCAGTGATGGGTTGCCTCCGGCGACGGCTAGGCGCGCTGCTCCGTTTTTGAATGCGGTGGCCATGCCGTCGTAGAGCCAGGACGCGGCTGTATCGAAGCTGGCTTCGGAGCCATTGCGAAAGCGCAGCAGCGTGGACTCTTCGTCGGTGAGGAGGGTGGTGACGAGCGATGCTCCTGCCTTGTAGGCGTGTTCGGTGATGCTGCGTACGAGCGGCAGCGAGTCGAGGGTGGCAGTCATCACGAGTTCCTGGCCTGGCGCAAGGCCGAGTCCTACACGGATGGCGACTTCGCCGAGGCGTTCGAGTTTCTGTTCGTGGGTAAGAGTGGTTTCGAGGGTGGCGGTGGTTGCGGTCATACGATATCCTCTTTGTTTATTATCGAGGATCGAGTGTGGATGTGCACCACGGAGGATGTATGAATGCTGGAAATCGGCCGGGTGGGACCCATCTACGGAACGGGCGTAAGCTCTACGCTGCGCCGAATCTCGTGTAGTTGTGGATTACCACATTTGGAAAGTGCAATGTCGGCGCATTCGCGTTCAACAGCAGCGACCGGGTTATCGAGACGTGCTGTCAGAATCTTCCCATCATTTGTGTCCAGCTTAATATGGACTTCAAAGGTTTCTTTGCCCACTTCCGCAAGATATTTATCACCCTTTTTCTCTACTTCGACCCAGTTATTCGGGGTGTCTTTCACCGGTATGCGCATCCATTCTGCGGGAAGCTGGATCTGTGGCTGCGTTGGAGGGACGTGCCGCACCAGCAGAGTTGCCGAATGATCTGCAGGAACGATTTCCAGAAGCGTTATGTCGAAGTCAATTGCATCCTGCCCAAGTACAACGTAATTCCCATCCGCCCATGAGTTTGGCTTTCCGTGTGGAAAGTATGCGTGATCACCTGCGCCAGTCAGGTTCTGCTGCTCTGCCAGGAATGCATCACTGTAAAACGTGAGCAGGTCTGTAATTGGGCCGATGAGCGATGGTTGTACCTGGCTTAAATTTGGAACCGTCAGGTATTTACTGGTTTGGTCGAGTGACAAGGTCTGATGGAAGTTGAGGCTCGCATCGGAAAGCTTCATGGGTGCATTCGAGCGGAGATCGGACCAGGCATACTCTTCATAGAAGACTCCGGCGTCGTCCTTCTTTACGGTGCCTTTTGCTCGGATCTGATAGTTCCAACCGTTATTGGAGCCTTTCATCTCGTACGTGAGCGTTTCACCTTCACGGTAATGGCGGGTTAACAGGCTTGAATGTTGCACCGCGCTATGAGCGGAATTGGTCTCTATCGATGCAGGTTTGCCGCTGCCGAAAAGAGCGAATGAGAGGATGACAAGCGAATGAAGTTGCAGGCGCATCGATGTGGTCCTTGATGAGCGTTTGCGAGATGCGATTATAGCCTAGCCAGTTCAATAGATCCTTGTTGGGTCAAAAAGCGGCGTAGGTAGTCGATCTGGCCGAGATGCCAGTTGAGATGGCCGGAGAGGTGCACGATGAATTGCTGCGTGGACATGGTGACCTTGAGGACATTCTCAGGGTAGGCCGCTGCCAACGCTTCGATAGACAGGGATGCGAGGACTTCGGGGATGATGTGCTGGAGGTCTTCAATGCGTGCGATGAGATCGCTTGCGGGCAGGTCTTTTAGCGAGAACTCCTGTTCGCGGTGACGTTGATAGGGAATGGCTCCGAGCTGGCGGCCGATGAATTCGCGGAGATTGCCTTCGAGGTGAAGAACTAGGTTACCGGCGGAGTTGGTAATGCCGGGAACCGTCTGCCAGAGGGTTTGATCATTTGGGAAAGCTCGCAGCTCCTGGAGAAGCCTGGTGAGGTCGCGACGGAAGAGTGCTGCCAGATCGTTTGCCGTGCTCATGCGTCCAGTGTTTCGCACGTGGGTGTGGATCGGCAAATTGTGCCGTGAGCTGGTACTGGGTCAGTTTGAACTCAGCCAGTTTGCAATTTGCGGCTGGACATGCGATCAATGTGAACCCGTAGGCCGTTCAGGCGAAGAGCCAGCCCCACCATGCAGATCGCGGTGAAACCGAAATAAGAGCCAAGCCAATAGAAGGTCTGCGCCGATGGACTCGGATCGAGTTTGATCCAGCGAAGCACGAAAGCAAGAAACGCTACGGCGAAACCAACAGAGACCACTCCCGCAGCGCCAAGAAGCCATTCGTCTATGAGATGCCCCCGCAACGTTCGTGCGGTTGCCAATTCATAAAGGCCGATGCTCATTGCCATTATGACAATCACGAGCGCGATTGTACGAAAGGTGGTGGCTCCAAGAGTGACCAGAAGCCCGAGGGAGCTACAGGCAAGGCCGTTCAGCACCAGAAGCCAAGAGTTATCTTTTCTTGAACTCCAAACGCTGGCTGCAATCGTGCAAATCCCTGCTACCAGAGCGAGCGCGCCCAACCGTGAAGACGCATCTCTGCTGTGGATGAATGTACGCAGAATCGGAGATCCATCCGGGCTCCCCATAAGAAAGATCATGGCGGCAAATAGCGCATCAAGAACGCCACACAATGCCAGCAGCCACCAGCTTTTTACCAAGGTTTGAGCCATAGCGAGCCTTCCAATCACGGCACCGCCCTTCGTGCGGAAGAGCCGTGCCGGGATCATAGCACGAGACGCGTCATTTTCGCGTCGGCAGCCACAGCGATGCTCCAGCAGAATGCCGGGTTCCGGCCAGGTCCGTTGTGAACGCGTTTATTTTCAAACTGACCCACTACCCGTGAGCTTTTGTTTCGCTATTGGTAAGATAGGGCGCACATCGTAGTCATGGGCAAGGAGGAAAGTATGTCCGATGTCGCGGCAGGAATAAGCGCCAATCCTGCAACTCACCATGGTCTCAATGCTCAAAACCCAGGCTCACGTATCATTTCTGTCGATTTCATGCGCGGCCTGGCCATGGTGGTGATGGCCATTGACCATTCGCGGGATTTTCTCACCAACATCCCCTTCCAGCCAGAGGACGTGACGCATACTTTCCCGGCGCTCTTCTTCACGCGCTGGATCACACACTTTTGCGCCCCTCTCTTCTTCTTTCTTGCCGGAACGGGAGCGTATCTGTTGCGGAGCAGAACCAATTCAGTAGGCACAGCTTCGAGGTTCCTTTGGACCAGAGGGCTTTGGCTCGTGTTGCTGGAATTTACAATCATCGACTACGCCTGGACCTTCGTGTTCTGGCAAATGGGCGGCGTTATCTGGTCGCTTGGTTGTTGCATGGTGTTGCTGGCGTTGCTGATTCGCCTGCCAGACAAAGTGACGCTGGTTTTCGGCCTTGCACTCGTCCTGTTTCACGACCTCTTCGACCGCGTGCAACCGGCGCAGCTTGGGCGGTTCGATTGGCTATGGGTGGTCCTGCATCGTAAAGGCGTAATGCCGCACACCCACTTCTTCATACTCTTTCCACTGATTCCGTTGTTGGGCGTGATGGCCCTGGGCTATGTCTTCGGCAAGCTATTTGAAAAGCCGGTCGAGTTGCGATCACGTATCATGCTCTGGCTTGGATTGATCGCAACCAGCGCTTTTATCGTGTTGCGGGCGTTCAATGCGTATGGAAACCCTGTCGCCGGAGTTGCAAGGAATTCTCCGGGAGAGTGGCATGTGCAGAGCACGCTGGCGATGAGCGTCATCAGCTTTCTGGATGTGGAGAAGTATCCGACATCACTGCAGTATCTGCTGATGACGCTGGGTCCATCGCTCATCCTCTTTTCCATTCTGGAGAGGGTAAGCAAGTCGGAGAGCTTTCAGCGTTTAAGTAAGCCGATCGTGATCTTTGGCCGAGTGCCATTGCTGTTTTATGTCTTGCATCTCTATGCCATCCACCTGGCCGCCATTCTTCTGGCGAAGTTGTTTCATCAGCCAGTCGAGTGGTTATGGAAAGGCGGGTTCTGGATGAATGAGGTACCTGCAGGATACGGGCACGGCTTGCCAGTGATTTATCTAGCATGGTTCGCCGTCGTGGTGCTTCTGTACTTTCCATGCGCCTGGTTTGCCGAATATCGAAGCCGTCATAAGGCATGGTGGCTTAGCTATCTGTGACGCGAACTGGTTTTACTTTCGAGCAATTGCTACGCGTGGGATGCCTTGGAGATCGTTGGCGAAGGCGATGTTATTCCAGTCTGCAAGGAGTAGCTGCAAGGCGTCGCGTTGCCCGTAGCCGATTTCCAGGAGAAGCCAGCCGTTGGGCTTGAGCGCTTTGTGTGCCTGCGGGATGAG
>Ga0137415_10000913_pt1 | contig 28932 bp, 21 predicted proteins | sample CZODoug3_1_1_16f_FD_183082 | JGI IMG/M metagenome (GOLD analysis project Ga0137415, IMG submission 183082) | Vadose zone soil fungal communities from Angelo Coast Range Reserve, California, USA - CZODoug3_1_1_16fungal (Hybrid Assembly) | ecosystem: Environmental > Terrestrial > Soil > Vadose...
AGGGAGCGTATGCCGCCACCAACAGGAGTGGTGAGCGGTCCTTTGATGGCCACGCGAAAATCACGGATAGCGTCAACGGTATCGTTCGGAAGCCACTCATTGAACGCCTTGAAAGCTTTCTCGCCGGCGAAAACTTCGAACCAGGCCACACGCCGCTTTCCGCCGTAGGCGTGCTCCACTGCCGCGTCGAATACGCGCCGCGACGCCTTCCAAATGTCGCGCCCCGTACCGTCGCCTTCGATAAATGGAATGATGGGCGTGTCTGGAACTTGCAGTTCACCGCCGCCGTAGCCGATCGGCTTGCCTTCGGACGGAACTGCCTTCCCGTTATACGAACTCTTCATGAATACGGCTCCTTGGAATAATTTTGACCCTCTGGCGGTTCACGAGGAGAAGAGTGCGTCGCGCCGCGACAACCGCCTTGCAAATTGGCGGGTTCGGGTGAACTGGAGAAGATATCACATTCACGAACGTAGAGAGTATAATCGCGCGCGATTCTGGATTCACTCGATAGGAGAGAAAACCATGATGATGGACTGGAACAAATACCACCAGCAGTTTGGAGCACGTGTCGGCGAATTGATGAAGCTTTCGCCGGACACCGTCAAAGGCTACCAAACTCTGAGCGCTGCCAATTCCGCAAATTCCAAGCTCGGAGAAAAGACACGGCAACTCATTTCGCTCGCCGTCGCCATCACCACAAAGTGTGACGGCTGTATCGTTCACCACACAGAAGCTGCTCTCAAGGCTGGAGCCAGCAAGGAAGAGATTGCCGAAGCTCTCGGCGTCGCCGTCGGAATGAACGCGGGAGCTGCCCTTGTCTACTCCACTCGCGTTCTTGACGCTGTAGAAGCGAAGTCCTCGGCGGCACATGGCGCGTAGTGCAAGCTAATCGTAATACTCCTGCCCGAGGTGGGTGATGAGATCCTCACCCTTCATCCAGCGAAGGGTGTTCTTCAGCTTCATGGACTGAATGAACAGGTCGTGCTCGGGGTACAGTCCCGGCGCAGTCATCGGCGACTTGAAGTAGAAGCTGAGCCATTCCTGAATGCCGCGCATTCCGGCGCGCTGCGCCAGGTCGAGAAACAGTACGAGATCGAGAACGATCGGAGCGGCCAGAATGGAATCGCGGCAGAGGAAGTCCACCTTGATTTGCATGGGGTAGCCGAGCCAGCCGAAAATATCGATGTTGTCCCAGCCTTCTTTGTTGTCGCCGCGCGGCGGGTAGTAGTTGATGCGCACCTTGTGGTGCATCTTGCCGTAGAGCTGCGGGTATAGCTGCGGCTGGAGAATGTATTCCAGCACGCTGAGCTTGGACTCTTCCTTGGTTTTGAACGAGCCCGGATCTTCCAGAACTTCGCCGTCTCGGTTACCGAGAATGTTCGTGGAAAACCAGCCGTCCAGCCCCAGCATGCGCGCTTTGAACGCCGGCGCAAGAACGGTTTTGAGAAGGGTTTGTCCTGTCTTGAAGTCCTTTCCGCAGATGGCCACATTGTGATCGTGCGCGAGCTGCTGAATCGCTGGTATGTCCACGCTGAGGTTCGGCGAGCCATTCGCGTAAGGCACGCCGCTGGTCACCGAAGCCCAGGCGTACAGCATCGAGGGCGCGATCGCCGGATGATTGGACTGCATCGCCTCGACAAATTTTTCCGGCGTGGAGTGCACATCTTCCGGCTTAACGAAGGATTCCGTTGAGCCGCACCAGCAGGTCACCAGCCGCGAAGCGCGCGAAGTTTTGCGAAAATTAGCGATGTCTTCCTTGATCTGCAACGCTAATTCGTACTTGTTCTTGCCTTTTTTGATGTTGGGGCCATCAATCAGCTTCACGAAATCGCGGTCGAACGCGGCCTTCATGGGCTTGATGGTGGAAAGAAACGGCTTCACCTTTTCCAGGTCCTGCGGATTCAAGACCCCCGCGTTTGCCGCGGACTGATAGGCGTTGTCCTTGAAAATATCCCAGCCGCCGAAGGTGAGGTCCGATAACTCGGCGAGAGGCACGAATTTCTTGATGAGCGGGGAACGCGCGTCCGTGCGCTTGCCCAGGCGAATGGTGCCCATCTGCGTAAGCGATCCCACGGGCTGCGATTTTCCTTTGCGGACAAGCTCGACTCCGGCCATAAAGGTCGTGCTGACAGCGCCCATGCCCGGAAGCAAAATTCCGAGTTTCCCCTTGGCGGGCGCGATTTTGGAAGGCTTTTCCATGCCGCTCCTTTGGTTGAACGATCAGAATGCGATCGACAGTGAATATGAATTTAGAATACGAATTGCCGCAGCGGAAGCGTGCTGCGTCCCCAAACAAACTAATAATGATGAGGGAAGACCTCCGTATTTGCAAATCAGAGCGGCAACAACGAGCGCGCGCTGCCAGCGCTCACTTGTGCGAAGGCAAAAGATCCCAGATGGCAGGGTCTTCCGTCCCGAGAACCCAGGAGCAGAATCCCTGCAGGCTGCGGTCTTTCACCAGCGAATAGCGCTCGCGAAAGGTGTGCGCGTCGGTGAAAAAAATCCATTCGCGCAGGTCGTCGCGATAAAAGAAAAACCACGAAGAACGGTCGACCGAATCCCATTCCACGCGGCCTCCATAAGCCCTTGCGAGATCCAGCGCGTCGTCGGTCGCGATGTACTCAGCGCTGGGGTTGGGCTTGTCCGTGGGAGGGGATCCGGGCTGCGCAGGTGCTTTTACAGGCGTGCCGGCGAACCAATGATAGCCATAGAGCGGGATGCCCAGCGAGAGCTTCTCCCGGGGCACGAACTTGAGAGCGTAATCGAGGTTGCCGGTGGTCCACGCCCATCCGGCAACGGGACCCGGTGCCGTCCAGCGCGTGTGCTGGTCATAGGTCATCAGGCAGATGAGATCCACGCTTTGCGCGAGCGCCGCCAGGTCGTACGCGCCACGCCAATTCTCGTAGATCCAATTGGAAAATCCGCCTTCGCCGGGCGCACCAGGAGCGTTTGGCACCGTTGCGATGCTAAGTTGTAGTTTCGCGCTATGAAACTCCGAAGCGACGTTGGCAACCATGATCGAGAGTGCGCCGCGGTCCGTCCAGCTGACATTTTCGAAATCGAACTGAATGCCGATGTAGCCGTTTTCTTTGCAGGCGGCCATAAGCCTGCTGGCCATGGTTTCGTAGGCCGCTCGATTCATAAGCAGTTTATGGAAGTCATCTTGCGAAAATTCACCGTTGACGACGATAGGCATGATAGGGACATGGTGTTGGCGGGCCGTTTCGAGAACGACCGGATTTGGCCCGCCGGAGACCAGGCCATTCGCATCAACGGAATACCACGTGGGAACGAGAATGTCGATCTTGTCGGCATGAGCGAGGAACGAGCGCACGGACTTGGGGTCACGCGTCAGGTAGAAAAGGGCCTTGGGCTGTTCAGCCCGTACCGGGAAACCAAAAAAGATGATGGAGACCGCCACGAAGAATCTGCATTTCATAGACCTCGAAGTTTAGCTGCCTTTACTCGCGAAGCGCAACGGACAACGTCGATCGGCAATCACCATTCCACTGCTGGAAACGAAGGGAGAATCTGCCACCAATCCATGGCCCCCTGGCGCTGTAGACATTCAAGACAATCCCGCTTGGATTTGGCATTAACACGCATCGGCGTCAGGGTTAAAGTGGAAGAAATACTACGAAGGGCCTGCGCCCTGAAGGAGTCCTGAATGAAGCTCACAAATCGTTTTGCTGTGTTTCTTGCTGCCGTATTCATGGTTGCTACCGGTGCCGCCATCTTCAGCACGGGCGTGGGCGCTGAGGAAGAAGGCTGGCAGATCATACGCGCCGATTACGGCTTCCGGAATCAGCGCAATGACGTCACTGATATTCTCAAGGACCTGGTCGGACGCGGCGGCGTGAACGGCCAAGTTGCGGTCAACAATCAAACCATGGGCGGCGATCCAGCGGTCGGAAAAGACAAGCAGTTGCGCATCTTCGCAAGAAACCGTCGAAATGAACAGCGAGAATTCGACTTCAACGAGGGCGGCTTCGTGGAAGTGCGTATGTTTGACGTACGCATGATGAATGGCCGCCGCGATGATTGGGACGATCGCCGCTCGTACCCAGGTGACCGCGAGCGGGAAGACTGGAATGGCCTGAGAATCATCCGGGGTTATTACGGCGTGCAGGGAAGAACGGTGAACGTCACGGAGCTCCTTCGCAGCAGAGTTCGCGACGGCGTGCTGAGTTTCCCCGTCACAAATGGCGCCTTGGGCGGAGATCCCGCGATTGGCGCCGACAAGACCTTGATTGTTGTTTACCGCTATCAAGGCAATGAAACCGCCACGGCCGTGCGCGAAGGGTACACTTTAACGATTCCATAGAGCTTTGCCGCCCCGCGAAATTTGGCCAGTTGCAGGCTCAGGACCGCTTGGGAAAGCGGCGGAGCTCCAGCGCCAGGTATACAACAACGGCAAGATTAATCACCAGGGCGAGTACTTTGCCGATGCTGGCATGTTTGGCGAGTTCGTAGATTTCCAGCGGGAGCAGGGAAGCAGTGGTAGCGATCGTAAGGTATTCAGCCCAGCGCTTCCCCAGGGCCAGACCCACACCTTCGGTCAGAAAAACGGCTGAATAAATGAACGTGCCCACACTGAGTTCTTTCAGCCGCCGGTCGTCCAGGATCGTCAACTTTTCGAGAAGCAGACGCACATAGTGGGCATTGGGATCAACCTGAAAAATATTGATCCAGTGAACGACCAAGGCCTCTACGTCCTTGTGGAGAAGATTGAGCGCGCCGATGCCCAGTGCGATCAGCGCGAGGCCTTTCAAGAGTTTGAAGACGGCGATGAGCCGCAGACCACGGCCGTGTGCTCTCTGGTTGGTCATTTTTCCGGGCTCGATTGTATATCAGGAGGCAAGTACGCCCTGCTGGTGGTGGCGAACGCGCGATCTCATCCGGTTCACAAGAAAGATCGGATGGGGAGGCGCCTGCGGTCAGGATGGATTCCTAGCGCCATTTTTTCAACCGCGGCCAGAGCTCCGCGAGGGACCCGAATTTTGGTCCATGGCAAAGGAAGACGGGTAGCTCGCGCTCCAATGCATAAGGATTGTCGGCGGACTTACCCACGTACTCGACGCGTTCGAAAAAGCCTTCCAAGGCCTCTCTGGAATCGTCTAACACGATCAGACAATTCCCCGAATAGTTGCGCGGACCCCACAGAAAATAAGTCTGGTGGCCGCTGAGGGCAGGCGGCAATCCGTAGCGGCGGCCAAAGAAGTCGATGGCGCCTGCCTGCCCGTAGTTCTGCGCGAAAATACCGCAGCCCGGGCGCTCGGCAGCGGGGATGCGATTCCAGGCGACAGCAGCTTCGTCGACGATTTCTTTCCAGCCGAACTGGTCAGAGTACCACTGCGGCAGCGCGGCCCGGGCGTGGGAATGTTCCATGACCGGGAGCTTGAAGGGAAGATATTTTGTGTAGGCCAGAAAGTCGTCAGGAGAAAGAACCGGCACCACCACCGGGGCAAGATGTACTCCGCTGGCCAGCAGGACGAGTGTGATGGCCGGTTTCAACCATAGGACGGCGGGGCGGGCATTTGCCCTGCGGTCAATCGCGGACTCAATCACCACAGCGCCGGCGGCCAGCAACATCGGATAAACCGGAGCCAGGTAGTAGTTCTTGCCGTGGAGCACGAAGAAGACCGTGTAGCAGACCAGATAGCACCAGCCCAGCGCGCGGTAGGGCTTGAGGCGCATAGAGAACAGCAAAGCGAACAATCCCGCGAGCCAGATAGGGGCGGTGAGCGGGTTCACGAGCAGCGTCTGCTGGAAGAAGTAGGGAAACGGCCCCAGCACCACGTCGCGGCCTTCGGCGCGGATGGCCCGCATGAGTTGAACGAACGGCCAGTCGTACTTGATGTTCCAGAGCACATTGGGAAGGAAGATGAGGAGGGCAGCGAGTCCGCCGAGCCAGATCCACTTGTTGAGGAAGACTCGGCGTTGCTCCGTCAACAGCAGGCCGACGACGATGCCGAGGCCGAAGAGAGCAATGGAGTATTTCTCTTCAAGGCCGAAACCCGCGACCACGCCAAACCATAGCCAGTAGCGCGGATCATTTCGCTTGATGGCCAGGATGGCGAAGTAGGCGCAGCCCATCCACAAGCTGGGTTCGAGACAGTTGGTCCCCAACAGGCTGCCGTTGGATAGATATTGCGGTGCGATGAGCGCGCAGACGGCGCTGAGGACGAGGGCGTAACGGCGCCCCCCCAGTTCGCGGGCGATTGCAGCAGTCTGCACGATCAACAGGGAAGAGGCGAGTGCCGGGATAAAGCGAATGCTGCGTAGGGAGTCGCCCAGCAGGGCCCGGCAGACATGAATCAGGAAGGGGATGAGCGGGGGCTGGTCGACGTATCCCCAGCCGAGGTGATCGCCGCAGGACATGTAATCGAATTCGTCGCGAAAATAGCCGTACCGATTGTTGAAGTAGAGATGCAGCAGGAAGTTTGCGAAGGCGAGGATGAGGACGATGAGCATTCCATCCGCGACGAACGCGGGCTTCTGGTTGTTCTGAATGGGCGCTTGGTCAGTAGTCATTCTTGCCTGGACATCTTTGGCACCCGACATCGTGAAGGTGCTTCCCTCATCCGCTCTGATCATGGCAGCGTGAAGGCGATAACGTAGTCACCTTGCTTCGTGCCAAGTTTGCCGTGACCGCCAGCGGCGATGACAACGTACTGTTTGCCATTCAGCGTATACGTCATCGGAGTCGCCTGGCCGCCGGCTGCAAGTTCAAGTTTCCAAAGCTCCTTGCCGGTTTCGGAGTCGAACGCGCGGACAAAGTTGTCCATCGCCGCGGCGGTGAACACGATCCCGCCCGCCGTCGTCATCGGGCCGCCGAGTGTGATTGTGCCCGTATTCATCCCGGGAATGAAGCTTCCCAACGGCACGTCCCAAACCTTTCTCCCCGAAAACAGATCGACGGCGGCCACAGTGCCCCAAGGAGGCGCGTTGCACGGTAGTCCGCTTCGCGCCAGCAGCGGCGTGCGAAACATCGCGAACGGCGCGCCCGTCTGCCGCGCGAATTCGCCGTGCAACCGGTCGAGATCGCTGGCGTTCTTCCGCACTTCTGCCAGCTCATCCCTCGGGATCAGCTTCACGAAAATCGGCAACCGGTTTGTATCGACGAAAAGGAGATGCCGCTGCGGGTCGTATGCCGCGCTGCCCCAGTTCACTCCTCCAACATTGCTTGGGAAGACCAGCGTGCCCTGCAGACTCGGCGGCGTGAAAATATCTCCGCTTCGCGCGGCCTTGATTTTCTCCGCGCACCATTGCTTCTCTTGGGCGTCCTTGCCCCAGGCATCCTCGGGCGACAATTTCTCCGGCACGAGGGAAATGGTCGAGCCCGGCTGCGTCGGCCACGATTCTTCGCCCGGGATATCACTTCTGGGAACCGGGTGTTCTTCGACTGGGAAGAGTGGCGCTCCGGTGAGGCGATTCAGGACGAACACGCGGCCCATTTTCGTAGTGATGGCAACCGCCGGCGTGCCGTCCTTCCAGGTAAACAGCGCCGGTTGCGATGCGACGTCGTAGTCCCAGAGATCGTGATGAACCACTTGAAATCCCCAGACGAATTCGCCAGTGCCCGCACGGAGGGCCACGACCGAATTAGCCCATTTGTTGTCACCCTTTCGGAAACCGCCGAAATAGTCCGGGCTGGCGCTGCCCGTCGGGACGAAAATGAGATCGCGCTCTGCGTCCACGGAAATTGTTGACCAGGCGTTGCCCGCGCCGGTTCGCGGCGTGGTCTGATAAGCCCATGGCGCGATGGGGTCCCAAGTCCAGCGGAGATTGCCGGTGCGCGCATCGAAAGCACGAACAATACCGCGCTCGATGGTTACCGCGCGATTGTCGCCTATCGAAGAACCGGTGATAACCAGGTCCTTGAAAATCGCGGGCGCAGAGGTGACTTGATAGTCTCCGGGGTCGCGCAATCGTACGCCGTTCGTGAGATCCACTTCGCCGTCCACTCCGAAATCGGAGCAAGGTTTTCCCGTGGCGCCGTCCAGAGCAATTAAGCGCGCGTCGAGAGTGCCGATGAAAATCCGAAGCGCGCAAGGCTTGCCGGCTTTGGCATGCGAGTCGTGCCAGGCCGATACGCCGCGTGAGGTCACTTCCGAAGAACCATACGGAAGCTCGAGCTTGGGATCAAATTCCCAGACCCTAGTTCCAGTTTCCGGATTTAACGCGATCACGTGATCGTACGGCGTGCTCAGGAAGAGTTTTCCATCAACAAGAATGGGCGTGGCCTCAAACGCAGCCTTCTTGTCGAGTTCCGCGTCGTGCGGCAGCGCGCCGGTTCGAAACGTCCACGCCACCTTGAGTTGTCCCACGTTGCCACGGTTGATCTGCTGCGCCGGAGAAAATCGCGTTCCATCCGAATCGTTCGAATACGTCGGCCAGCCCGCGTCGCCCGTGGACTGGGCTTTCACCGTATCGACCACAGACGCCAGCAGCATGAACAGCAAGAGCCACCGGCAAGTGCAAAACAGTTGAAGGCTTTTCATAGTCCTGCTCATAACGCTGGTATTGCCGGGCGCAATTTCCATTCGACAACCGAGCTGTTTTTCAGGGACAAACGAGCTCATCGTGGCCTTGCGCGCCGTTTCATAGTGGGCTTGGAGTGCAGTCATATTCGGCCTGAGATTATGCTTTACGAGAGGCACCGGCGGGAAGAGGTCTCGCAGGACTAACTGCTAGTGGGGAACGACAACTCTCTGAAGAATTAACTCAGTGGCGGCGCGTGCGAGAGAAATCAATAGAGCTGATAAACGTGACTGCCACCAGCACGATTACAGCAGCGAGAAGGGCGTAAACGATCACTGCATTTGCTCCTGGACGCACTACATAAGATGCATGCGGGACGCCAGAGATACATGATTTGTTTTCAACGGGATACAAGCGCGAACGTGTGAAAAGAAGTCGTCAAAAACGGACAAGTGTGGGTGCTAGCTCACATCAGTGAAGTACTCGAACTAAGTGACTTATCCTCTTCGCGTATTGCACTTATGAGTGACTCGGACTAGCCCTTGCTCAGCCGAATCGAGCCATCGCCCGTACGGATGGTTAGAGGCTGGCCGCCGCCGTTCATCTTGCCGTGAATCTGAGAATTGCTGAAGGTCCCTTCAACCGTCACGGGGATGCCCATGCTGATATGGCCATCGCCGGTGCTGGCGTCAATATTCGTCTGGAAGTCGGATGGGAGCACCAGGTCCACGCTGCCGTCGCCCGTCCGAATCGTCCAGCTTGTAGCCATCTTGGAGCCCGGCAGAACGCGCGTATCCACGCTGCCATCGCCCGTTTTCACGTTTAGCGCATCGAACCGGCCAGCAATGCGGATATGCCCGTCGCCTGAGTCAGCCTCCACCTTGCCATCCAGGTTCCGTGCTTCGATCGAGCCGTCGCCCGTGCGCAGCCGAATTTCGCCTTTAAGGTTCTCGACGGTGATGCTGCCATCGTTCGTGTGCAGATCGATCGTGCCGTTCAGCGAATTAGCCTTCACGGATCCATCGCCCGTATGCACGTTCACAGTGCCATTGATGGACTCGGCCTGCACAGAGCCGTCGCCGGTGTCCACCTGCAGGTCGGCGTCGCGCGGCATGCGCACTTCAATGTGCAAGCGCCGCGAATTGTGGCCCCAGGAGAATCCCCAATGGCCGGTGATGCGGGCCGTCAACTGTACTTTGTCGCCGTCTTGATGAGCGTCGACGCGCAAGTCCCTGCCCAGCTCGTAGCCCTGGTATTCGACGCGAAATTCCACCTGCTTCGAGTCCCCCGACGTGACCCGCACGCTGCCGTCATTGGTCTCCACGCGCACGTTGGCGCGCCCCGACACGTTAAAAGTAAAGGACTTAGTAGGTTCCTCGGCGCGGGCTGCGACCGAGCAAGCCAGCAATAGAGCCGCGCAAGCAATTCCCAGCCGGCTAGCAACCGAGCAGTGGGGAAGCGGTTTCATGTCCAATACCCTCCGTAAGATGACGTACTGTTACAATATACGGCAGTCCGGGCAGAAATGTTCCCCGCTGCCCAGTCCCGCCCTGTAGTGGAATGAAGGAAACGAAACGGCCGCCTCAGCTTGCGCGTTGACTTGCCAATTGTGGGGACCTAACATGGTCGTCACAAAGCAGGTCCCTCCCCATGATTGGCCAAACACTCGGCCACTACCGCATCCTGGAAAAAGTAGCCGCCGGAGGGATGGGTGTGGTGTACCGCGCCCGGGATGAGCAGCTCGACCGTGATGTGGCACTGAAGGTTTTGCCCGCGGGTACTCTGAGCGACGACACGGCCCGTAGGCACTTCCGCAAAGAAGCCCTGACCTTGGCCAAGCTGAACCATCCAAATATCGAGACGGTCTACGAGTTCGGCACGCAGGACGGGATGGACTTTCTTGTGATGGAGTACGTTCCGGGGAAAACACTTGCGGACCGGCTTACGAGAGGAACGCTCCCGGAGAAAGAGGTGGTTGCCCTGGGAATGCAAATTGCCGCGGCGTTGGAAGAGGCGCACGAGCGCGGCATCGTGCATCGAGACCTGAAGCCCGCAAATATCGCCATTACTGCGAAGGGCCGGGCGAAGATATTGGATTTTGGTTTGGCGATGCTGCTGCGGCCAGCGGCCGAAGGGACGACCCTGACCTTAACCGACTCGCAAGCGGCAGCAGGCACACTGCCGTACATGCCGCCGGAGCAGCTCCGAGGCGAGCCGGCGGATGCGCGCGCAGATATCTATACAATTGGCGCTGTGCTCTACGAGATGGCCACCGGACGGAGGGCATACCCGGAAGAGCAAACTTCGCGGCTCATCGATGCGATCCTTCACCAACCGCCGGTCGCCCCGCGCGCATTTAACCCGCGCATATCCACCGAACTTGAGACCATTATCCTGAAGTGCTTGGACAAAGCCCCTGACCGGCGATACCAATCCGCGACCGAACTTCTCGTGGATCTCCGGCGGTTGTCGCCCTCTTCCGCGTACACGCTGCTGCCTCCACGAACCCCGGTTTGGGGCAGGGTTGCGAAGTTGACTGGCTATGCAGTGGCCGGACTGCTGGTTCTTGCTATGGGGCTAACGGCGATGAACGCCGGCGGTTTGCGCGACCGGCTCCTCGGCCGCCCGCGCGCTCCACGAATATTTGCCAACCACGGCTGGCTACTCATCGCCGATCCCGAGAACCTCACGGAACAAGAGTTTTTCGACAAAACGCTTCGTGAAGGATTAACGATTGCACTGCAGCAATCGCGTTTCCTAAATGTGTTTCCGCAAGCACGCATTTTTGAGACCTTATTCCGCATGAAGAGGAAAGATGTCGCGCACGTCGACGAAGCTCTGGGCCGTGAAATCTGTCAGCGGGAAAATGTGCAGGTCTTGCTGGCGAGCAGCATTCGCAATAGTGGGGGCAGGTTCCAAATCACCGTCCGGGCGCTAGAGCCGGCCACTGGCGACTTGCTATTCGCCGAAAGCGAACAATTCACGAGGAAGGAAGAACTCTTTGACCAGGTCGATCTCCTGGCCAGGCGGGTCCGCAAGGATCTAGGAGAGTCTCTCACTGGCATCAATAATAACAGCCTGCCTTTGGCGAAAGTGACCACGCGCTCCCTGGAAGCTCTGCAGCTGTATTCGCGCGCCACTGATGCCATGGCACAAGGGGATGCGGATAGAGCGCAGACGCTATTGCAAAGCGCTTTGGAGTTGGATCCGGACTTTGCCATGGCCCATCGGCGCTTGGCACGTCTCTATTATTCCGTGGGAAACCGTGAGAAGGAACTCGAGCACCTGACCCGTGCCTACAACTTACGCAACACGGTGACGGACCGCGAGCAGCATCTGATTGAAGGAAGCTACTACTCTGTTCACGGACAGTATGAAAAAGCAGTGGAGAGTCTCGTCCTGTTGGTGAATCTCTATCCTGACGATCCGGATGCTCAGTACGAGCTTGCTCTCGCTTACCTTTACTCCGGCAATGTCGGCAACGCCGAAAAATATTTGCGGCAGGTCGTGAAGCTCAATCCTTTTTCCACCCCTGCTTACGACTACCTGGTTCGTGTTCTCGCCCGAAGAAATGAGAATGCTCAAGCGGTAGAAGTCTATCGGCAAGCTGAATCTCGAGGCCTACAATCACCGAGTCTTCACTGGGGCTTGGGATTGGCGCTCCTGGGAGAAGGAAAACAAGATGACGCCCGCGGCGAATTTGAGCGTATGCAAGGGGCCGGGAAAATGTACCAGAATATCGGCCGGCTGTACCTCGCCCGCACCGCCATTTACGAAGGTAAGCTTACTTCAGCCGCCGTGCGGCTCAACGCGGACATTCGATGGGATCAAACTCAGGCCAGCAAGTCCCCGGAGCTTCTGCGCCGCTACTTGCTCGCGCGAATTTTCGCTGGGCGAGGCATGATCGCTCCCGCGCGCAGTGAGTTGGAACTCATCCTGAATGCGGGTGAGCCAGAAGCCTTGCAGGCAGAAGATCTACGAAGGACAGGCACGCTCTACGCCCGCATGGGAGAGGTCAAATCGGCCGAAGGTGTGCTACACAAGTTGGAACTTCTTGAGGTAAACTTGCCCACCTCCTTCAACAAGAGCTGCTTTCAAGATCTAGCAGGTGAGATTGCATTGGCGCAGGGAAGGCTCGGGCCAGCTGTCGAATTGTTCTTGGCGGCTATGACGGAGTATCCGCAATTTGCCTCGCACGAGGGTTTGGCGCGTGCCTATCAGTCTCAGCACGAATGGGATCGAGCAGTTGCTGGATGGCAGCAGGTCCTCGAGGATCGCGGAGAAATTCTCCAGGATTCTTTCCCCGCAGATTGGGTCGTCGCTCACCTGGAGCTTGGTCGGGTCTACTATAGGGTAGGTGACCTCGCCAGGGCGCGCAGCGAGTACGAGGAATTCTTCCGAATCTGGCAAAATGCTGACGACTTGCCGGTTCGCCAGCAAGCACTTCACGAGTGGCAGGAGATGACCGGCAAGAAGTAACATCCCTGTGTTAGGCCCCGGGTCCCGGATAGAAAGCATTCACGATGAATGGAGGATTCCATGATGGTATTCATGCTTTCCATCGTAGCTTGTCCCTGGCCTTGTAAAGCAGATGTGTTAGAAATCTTGATATCAGCTATTGTCGGTGGGATCGTTGGGTACTTCTTGGGTCAAAGGGCGCGAGAAACACACTGAACGCACTAGCGGTACGCTTTTGCAGCATGCTTCTTGCCGACAGCGCCGGGCTTGGGGCGGAGGCCGGCCAGAAACTCGGCGGCCGGCAGGATATTGATCACGTCCTTTTTCTCAAGCCAGCCGCGGCGCGCCATGGTGACGCCGTAGCGGATGAAGGCAAGATTGCCGGTGTTGTGGGAGTCGGTCGAGATGACCACTTTGACGCCGCGCTCCTTGCACATCCGGAGATAAACATCCTTCAAGTCGAGCCGGTCGGGATACGAGTTGCACTCCATGGCCACGCCGTGTTTGGCGCAAGCCTCCAGTACCTTTTCCATGTCGTAGTCGATGGGATCGCGCCGGAGCAGCAGTCGTCCAGTGGGATGAGCGATGATCTGGGTGTAGGGGTTTTCAATGGCCGCCAGCATGCGCTCCGTCATCGCCGCCCGGTCGAGATTGAAGTAGGAGTGGATCGAGCAAACTACAATCTCGAGTTGCCCAAGGATTTCGTCAGAATAGTCGAGCGAACCGTCCTTGAGGATGTCCACTTCTGCCCCTGCCAGAACGCGAATACCTAAATCTTTTTCGTTGGCCGCGTGAATTTTCTTGATGTGCGCGGCCATGCGCTTTTCGTCCAAGCCGTTGGCCACCGTGACGGCCTTGGAATGGTCGGTGATGGCGATGTACTGGTGACCCAGTTCGCGGGCGGCTTCCGCCATTTCTTCAATCGAGTTTTTTCCATCGCTCGCCGTGCTGTGCATCTGCAGGTCGCCCTTCACGTCTTTCAGGGTGACCAGATGCGGCAGCTTGTGATGTTCAGCGGCGGCGATTTCGCCGGTATTCTCACGCAATTCGGGCGGGATGTAATCCAGCTTCAGCTTCGAATAAATCTCTTCTTCGGTGCGCCCGGCGACGCGCCTTTCACCCTTCAGGGTGGCCAGTGCATATTCATTGAGCGTGAGCCCCATGTCGTTGGCGCGGCCGCGCAACGCCACGTTGTGTTCTTTCGAGCCGGTAAAATAGAGCAGAGCAGCGCCAAAGTTTTCTTTTTCGAGCAGGCGCACGTCAACTTGCAATCCGTTCTCCAGCGTGAAGCTGACTTTGTTTTCGCCATGCGCCAGCGTCTGATCGATCCCGCGAAACGTAAGGATGTGCTTGGCAAGCGCGTCCACGTGTTTCTGCGACGTGTGCCCGTCGGCGAGGGTAACAAGTAGATCCAAATCGCCAACCGTCTCTTTGCCGCGACGCAGAGAGCCCGCGGGCGTAACGGACTCGACCGCCTTTCCCGCTTTTTCAATGTGGGCAACAAGCGCGGTCGCGGCGTCTTCGGCGGTACTAAGGAGAAATCGCCCTGTGGATTTCTTGAAAACTTCCACCGCTTTGAGAATATTTTGTTCGCTTTTTTCGCCGAATCCCGGCAGGTCCCGAAGTTTTCCCTCCCGCGCAAGCTTTTCCACGTCCGCCACGGTCCCGGCCTTGAAGTTCGACCACAAAAACGCCACTTTCTTCGGTCCGAGCGACTGCAGCTGAAGCAGATCCAGAATCGTCGCCGGATATTTCTTCAGAAGCTTTTTGCGCAGTGAGTAGTCGCCGGTCTTCACGATTTCCTGCAAGTGCTCGACCATGCGGTCCCCAATTCCGGGAAGTTCCTTGAGCTTCTCCGGTTCCTTGACCAGTTGTTTGATGGATTCGGGCAGCGCGTCGATCAGTTCGGCGGCCTTCTCGTAGCTTCGGTATCGGCCGATGATTGCGCCATCAATTTCCAGGAGTTGCGCGGTTTCACGGAGGATTCGTGCAATCTGTTTGTTGTCCATGTTGGGAGATTATAGAGCCACCCAGCGCGGACTAGAAGGGCAAAGCAATCCAAGCGGCCATCCGCAGCCCATGCGAGGTGGACATTCCCAATCGATGTCTTCGGAAAGAAAGAGCCAGCGGCGGAGGAAACTAAACGCCGAGCGGGGCTTGATGTACGCGGCGTGGTGACGGCAGTGTCGGGCGGTTGGGATGGTTTGGGAGCGCTGCGACGGGGTCGGAGCGCTCCAGGCTAAAGTGTGCCGGGGCTGCACCCGGGCCTCTATTTTTGATCTGCGTACAGGATCTGTGCAAACCCTGTGGTGTTGATGTCACGGAACATGGGCGTCCGCGGCGGCAACAGGGAGGGGTCCAGGAAATCGGTGTCGAAGTTGTAGCCGCGCGTTGGCGGTGAGTAGACCGTCTTGCAGCACTTGAAGGTGCCCACTGCCTGCCGGTTGTAGAACATGCTGACAATCGAGCCTCTATAGTTCAAGGTCTGACCGCCCCAGTTCTCGATGTATCGGAGGAAGTTATGCATACCGCCATCGCTGCCGAAGTCAGTGCTGGTGCCGGTTATCCAGGGGAAACCCGGCCCTTTACCGGCAAGGATGGCCACGCGATACCACGTCGTCGTAGCGTTTCTTTGTCCCAAATTGTAAGGAAAAGAAAACGTGTTCAAATCATTGTACTTGTTGGAAAGCAGAGTTACGGCGTCCGCGATAACAGCGGAGCCGACGTGCGGATCAGTGAATCCCATGCCGCCTGAATTGGCGTTGTAGTCGCCTTGCACATAGACTGCGTTCTCCGAAACGACCGTGAGGCCGCAGACTGTGGCACCCGGGCAGGGAACAGCGCTCAGATACTGTTTGAGATTGCTACCGTTGACGACTTTCAGAGCCCTCCGGAAAAAGAGTGGAGGATTCATGCGCGCGTCCTGCGCATTCCTGACATAGGAACCCGGCCACACTCCGCCCACACCGGCGCACAACGAGGGCAACAGTGCGCTACCCAAGGCATCCCCGAACATTCCGTTCGTTACCGAAGGAGCGGGCCTCATGCCGTAAGTGTAGAGAACACCGTTTTCGTCTAGATCTTCACCAGGTTTTTCGGCCAGTCCGTCGGGGCAGCCGTTGACCGGGTCATTGGAATTCACAAAGTCATTGAAGCCGTATTCACCAGTTTCATTTCCCGAGGGGGATATCGGGGGCCACACACTCTTCAAGCCGCCGATTGGGAGATAGTTTCCACGCCGATCGGAGAAGTACAGCACGTAGTCGTACGGTTGGTTCTGGGGGTCAAAGGATCCAGGGCCACTCTTGCCGATCTGCCCGGTGAGCCAGCGCCCCAAATTCTTGGCGTCCAGCTCTACATAATGAATTACACCCCCGAGTGTCACGGCCCCAGTGAGAGGCGCGACGTCGCGCACAAGTCCTTCTCGTGTGTCGAAGAGCACATTCGGCCAATAGTCGTTGGAACTTGTGGGGACAGGTGGAATCTTCGAGAAGTCCACTCCGCAGGTACCGTTTGTGGAAGCATTGGACGGATTGTCGCGAACCCGCTCCAAACGAATGACTGCGTCGGGATTGGGATCGGCACACGCCGAGGGAGCAATTTGTGCGCCAGGAAGAGGCGGTTCATTGGGGAATTGAGTAGTCGATGTAATCAGGAGGCCTGGATTCAGGTTGCGACCTGCGATGCCCAGCTTCAGGATTTCTTGAGTTACATCCTGCCATTTGCCGCAGGGAGGGTTGTACCCAATTTGGACCTCAATCTTGAGGAAGCCGGTGATGATGGGATCCCACTTTGGCACCCAGTAACCGTTGCCCGTGTTGTAGCCCGCGTTTGGCACGTTGCCCGTTGCCCCGCCGTTCCTGGCTTTTCCAGCTGCCGAGGTCGCCATCGGCACCGGGACTGGATTGGGATTGGACGTTGTATACCAATTCGCGAGACTGCCCGGGCTGCTGGCAGGGTAAGAAGGAGGCATCGTTGGATCCCACGCCAGCGTGCTTAGATCCACGGCCGGAGTTGCCGCGTCAATGCATGGCAACTGCATAATGTCCTGCAAGTTGTCAGAAAGAAGAATCTTCACGCTGGCTTGCGAAAAATAGCGCTCTCCCAGAAGAATGGGATCGTCGGCCTGCAGCGGCCGGCGGATGATATCGACGGGCTGTCCGGGAACCAGGTTGTTTTTGGTCAGCAACTCGATCGGCAAACTGAGCTTTTTGGCGCCAGTTCCGCCGTTGAGGATGTTGGAGTTGTACGTCGTCTTGGAGATGGAGGCCCAGCTACCGCTTTCGTTTGGTGGGGCTAAGTACGGCACTTTCGGATATTGGGGATAGGGGGGAGGCATGCCGTTGGTGCTGCCCTCGCCGACGCCCAAGGCACGGTACGAGGCAGAACCAGGTGACGTGCTCATGTTTACCGTCCCCGTCCACCCACCGGCTGCAAGTGGCTGTCCATTCATGATGTTGGTGCGAACCACTTCGCCATATGCCGTAACTTTGTCTGACAGAGTCAGAGTGTTGCCGCTACCTTCGGCGAGGAATAGATTTCGATTGGAGTGAATTCGCCCCCCGAAGTTGAAATCAGGACCGGCGTGGAAACCGCAGTCCATATCGCAGAAAACACCGAACTCAAACGCTGGAATGCCTACAGTTTGCGTGGTGCGCCGGAGCATGACCTCTGCACCGGAAGAGGTATGCGAGGTAACCGTTAGCGTGTAGGGAGTAATTAGAGCGGTCATACCTGAATATGCTCCGGACTTGACCTGCGCATTGGTAGCCAACGGCTTACCGAAGGGATCCGTGGGGTAGGTGAGCACGTAACCGGAGGTCCCGTCGGCGGCCTTGAACGTCACGTCTCCAAGATTGGGAGGGGGATTCGAGCTGATGTTGCTCAGCTCGGCGGCTGTCGGAGAGTAAGTATTGTCAAACAGCGTGCCAAGGTCCGCGGTCATTTTTTCCAGCCCGGCTTCCGCACCGTAGAAGGCCCGCGTTTGCTGTTTTGCTCCACCGGTAAGCTGCTGGCCCGTGGTAACCAGAACGAAGAACCCGACCAGCAAACTGGAAAGCATCACCAGCAGAAGGAGTGTGGTGATGAGCGCCATACCGGAATCGCATTTAGTCAGTTTATTGTTCGCTTTCATTTGGCGGCTCCCCTATTGGTACTTGTTGAAGTAGGACAAGCTGCGAAGGCTGACCTGCGTCGACATGTTGTCCCTGAGGTATTTGGCGGACTTGCTCTCGGGCCGATTGGACCGCGCGCCCAAGAAAACATTCGCAGAGCGAATGTTGCTTTCGCTGAGCCCGGGCGGGACAGTGGCTTGCTTTGGGTAGAACGTAGGCGGCGTGTTCCCGTCCACAAAGTTGTAGCGAACCGTCAAGGCTTCTACAACGTCCCCGACCGGCTGAGGAGTATTAAAATTCGACTGCCGCATCAGCCGTGGCCGCGTTGGGTCCGCAACATTGTCCAGGTAGTAGGTAACCATAAAGATGCGAGTGGCCGTGATGGGCGGCCAGGTGCCTGGAGGACTCTGCAACTGCACGATCGTACCTTGAGGGGCGCCGCTTTGGTTGAACCCAAATTTGTCGACGGCAGGGCTTTTTGCAAAGTTTAGTTGTTGTCCATTGACAGTCGTGACGGTTTGAATCGCTGTCGCGCCCGCAGGATTCGTGAACAGGATGAGGTCTCCCGGCTGAATTGGCACCCTGGCCTTCGTTAAATCGTTGCAAGCCGCGTCGAAGATAACCGAATCGCCCGTGGGACTGACCGTGCCGTTGCATGCTGGCGTGGCGCCAACCGCTTTGCGGTTAATGGGAGCAGAATCCATGGACTCCCCGGCGTTCCATGTGTTGTCGTCATAGAGAAGCGTCAGGATATCCGTGGGCGCGGCGGGGTTGACGGAGGAGGGAGAGTCGGAAATCGGAACCGCGGGCCCAAGGCCCGTGCCCAAACTGACCGCGGGAAGTATTGTGCCCGCAAAAGTGAGCGGAGCCAGATTTGGACGGTTGATCGTGACCCCTGCCCCAGAAGGAATGCTGATGCCTGAAGGCGGTATGCCGGTCCCCGCAAAGACCATGTCCCTTGAGATTAGGTCCATGGACGCGCGGAGGTTGTCGTTCATATCCGCTGTGAGCGTCACCACTTCATTGCTCCGGAGAGCATCGGTAAATGCGGTAACGGCTGCAGCAATGAGCACGAGGCTTATGCCTGTTGCCACCAGGAACTCAACCATGGTGAAACCACTTTGCTTCCTCAAGATCGGCTCCTTCTTCGGCTCAGGCCCAGGGCGAAATGTAGCTGATAAACGTTTGAGACTTCTGCCCGCCTACTGCCATGTAGCGCATGATTATGGTGATCTGCCGCAAATTCAGAACTGTCTTGCCGTTATTATCAACAACCGTCGTGATTTGGATCTCTCGCGTCATGCCAGACAAAGGCAGGACAGCGTCATCGTTGGTACCCATAATGCCGTCAGGTCCGGCGCCGATGATCACAACATCCGGATGCGCCGTATCGTCGTTGACGGTTCCCACCAAACCGTCGTTGCCAGCGGCATACAACGGTTGAGGCCCGTCCTTAAAAATTCCGCCTTGCGAGATGTTTTGAATTTGATCCCAGGACTTCTCCTGGGAGTTCCGCGCGGTAAAAATAGCTTCGATGGCCTGTTCCGCTTTCTTCTTGGCAATGTAGTCGTACTGTGTTGTGGCTGAAACCCTGAGTCCTTGTGCCATTACGTCAATCATCGACAGAACACCAATTGCCAGTACGAGCATGGCAATCAGCGTCTCGAGTAACGTAAACCCCGTTTGATGTTTCCGAAGAAGCGCATGATTTCGGACTTTCATGGTTGGCCCTTTCACTCCTGCCAAGCGGAACCATCCCAGTGATACGGACGCACGCGTCCGGTGGCGCCTAGAATGGTCACTGCCCTGGCGGTCACCGTATTTCCGGGAGTACAAGTGAAGATGGTTCCGTTAACCGGTACACCCACACCCCCGCCAAAACTTCCATCGCTCAGGAATTCGGTGACTGCTACCGCTGCGCCCGGATTGCTTGCGTTCACGAAATTAACCGCCTGACCATTTCCAAAGGCCATCGGCGTATCCGGTACGCCCGGCGTCAGGCAGAACTGGGCTCCGGTCAGCAGCACCGTCGATAACGTCACTGCAGGTCCCCCGTTTGGCGGCACCTGCTGCAACTGCATCGTACCGGCGGCCGCTGATATGTTGACGATCACCGCGCGCCGGTCGGCAATCGCGGTGTTTCGAGCAACCCGCATTTGCTGAATCACTTGATCCATGGCTGAATTGGACTTGAAAGTCGGCAAGACGCTCATAGCTCGTATAAACAAAAATCCGGAGATGACGCCGATGCAGGCAAGAAGAATGAGAAGCTCCACGAGGGAATATCCGTTTCGGTTCCGATGATCCAGTTTCTTGTGTGACCGAGCATTCATTCCTGCTCCTAAGCCAAACTTTCCGGACGTCTCCGGCTTACGTTGTGGCGTGCGCTGCCGTCATCGCGGTGACAAAATTTGCCATGCCACGACCTGCGGTGGTGATGCAATTACAGCTATGTAATCCTGCAAGAGCGTGCCCAGCCTCCCACTTTTTGTAAGCCCTTTTTTAACAATACGATACATAGGAATCTGCGCCTATTTGCGGGACTCCATAACGCTGCCTGTAACAAATGGTTACAAACTGCGTCGGGCTGCCCATGTCTCCCCTGTGAACTTATAGAGGGAATAACAGTTACAACAAACTGGCCTTAGGCACAGGATTGGTGCACTGCTCGGAAGTTCTATTTTTTCGCATCAGCCGGAGCATTTGCGTTTTTAAGGTCAAAGCGAACGATAGAGTTTGAACGTCGGAACGTTAGGGGGTCGGAAAGGACAGAAGCGAGGGGGATCCCTCGCTTCGCTCGGAATCAGGGGCGGGGAGAAGGGAATGACAGGGCGAGAGGGAGAGCGGGAACAGCATGGGAAGCCTGGAACGTTTGAATCTTGGGACGCTGAAGGAGGGAAGGGAGATGCTCGCGCTGCGCGCGGGCGACGGAGCTAATGGCAACTGGGGTCGTCCGCAAAGGTGCCGCTGACGAGCATAGCATTCAGAAACTGGCCGCAACTTCGGATTTTGGCCAGCGCCGGGTCGTTCTGCAAGGCGTTTGGATCTACGGTCATGGCGCCATTGAGTACTTCGCGCGCCGCGAATACACTGTCCGCCCATCTCGCCAGTTTGTCGGCTTCATTTTGGAGTAGCTGGAGAGCGTGCTGGTCGTCCTCAGTCGTCGCAGCTACTTCCGCCTGCCGGAGACCTGTCATCACTCGCCCCTGATCCTCTTGAGCCCAATTGTTGCTGACAGCCAATCCATAAGTGATCATTGCCCGTATAGCTCCCCGCATCTCTCTCATTTCCGCCAACTCGGCGATCGCTGCGGATGCAAAGTCGCGAGAAAGCCCTTGCGGCGGTTGAGCGGGAGGGGCATTGGCGGGAGCGGCGCTGGCTGTAGCGCCGGAGTCCGAGGCAGGTATTGTCAGTACGATCCGATGACGCTCGATGGTAACGACGCCGTTAGTGACCTGCGCCAGAGTTTCAATATCGACGTAGGAGCGGCCATCGATCTGCCGGACTGCCGGTCCGGCGCTCTTCCCGTTCACAACGAGAATTTTATTTGGTGCGGTTTGCGCGAAGAGGACTCCCGCGAGCGCCAGAAAAAATCCCAGCGGCAGGAAGAATCGAAAATTGCCATGTTTGCTCATCATGCGCGATTCACCAGCATTTCCGCCTTGACCTTCCCGAGGCAACTAACATTATACAGCGGCGCGCTTTTTATCGATGGCGTCGGTTACACTTTCGCAGTCCGCGCCGTTTCTGAAAAACCACGAAGAACGCCAGCACGCTCCAACAGTCTGCGCAGGAGGCGACTTTTTCAGACGCTGCCCCTGGCCCGACTTTTTGTCGATTGGATTCCGTGCGCGTGGGGAAAAAAAAGCGGGGCGCTTTTGCGCCCCGCTCTGCGATGTCGGAGGTTCAGGTCTCAGTGGTGCCCGCCTCCGCCACCATGAAACCCTCCACCACTGTGAAACCCTCCACCGCCATGGAAGCCTCCGCCACCATTGTTCCCGCCGCTGGCGTGGCCCATGGAGCTGTGCGGGCCGCCATAACCACCATGATAGAGGCCGCTGTGTCCATGATAGCCTCCAGGGCCACGATAGGAACCGTGATCGTAGTGAGCAAAGTAATGCTCACCGCCGCCCCAGCGATGCCAGTCGGGACCGAAGTGATGGTAGTAGCGGCCATAGTAGCCAATCGGAGCCCAACCAACGAAGAAGGGTGAATAGAAACCCCAGCCGAACGGGCTGTAGAAGATTCCGTCTCCCGGAATGAAAGTGTAACAGCTGAAATACGGATCCCAATCCCAACCAGGGCCGTACCAGCCACCCATGGTATAGGTTTGCGCGCGATCGACGTTGGCTTCCGCAGTATAAGATGACCGCAAACTGCTCCAGCGGTAGAGACCGTCCTGAGCCTGTTCTTTGTTGAATTTTTGGGCTTTCGCCGATTCACTATCTCCGAGCGCGAGCTCATGCCCACCCTTGACTTGGATATCCCGGTTCAAGTGCCGGACGACGGCCTCGCCCTCGTAAACGCGCAGGAGGTTACGATCGGCGTCAAAATCGTACAGGCCGGTCTTGAGAAGACGCTCCGTGTCGCCATGTTGCAGGACGATGAGATTATTTTCTGGGTGAAGCTCCGCGACTTCGACGGTGGCGCGCCCCTTGTCCAACCGAACTTCCGTGTCCGTCAGGCTGGGCGAAATCATCGTTACGGAGCTGTTGTCACCGAGTCTCAAGAAGGCGCCCGGTGTCAGAAGAATCTCCGCTTTGCCAATCTGAGTATCAAGCGATTGACCCGGCTGTAATTCGGCCGAACCTATCGCCTGGGCGTCGAGGGCCTGGCCTGCGATAGAGGCCTGACCTTCGACATAATTTATGCTTCCTGGGCGTGCAGGGTTTGCGCCATAAGCGGGCGTAGACAGAGCCGCAACCAGGATGAAGCTTGCAAAAGCTAACAACCTTGGCTGCTGCATAATTGTTGACCTCTGAACTATTAGATGCCCATCAGATAGTGCGCGTTATCTGGCTGAGAAGAGCGCTGCTTTGTAGATATCTGACAGACGACGGCATGATTCCTTGTGTTGCGCGATTGTTCCCGATTCTCTCGCCTTACGCCGGAGAAGGAAGCGGCAAAATCACACGTCGAGGGGGGGCCTGATGTAGGCAGCGCCGTGGCGGTAGAGGCCGGCGGTGGGAATAGTTTGGGAAAAAACGATGCGGATGGGGACGAAGATGGCGCCGGTGCCGGGAGTGAAGGGAACGGCGACCTCGACGCGGGTGCCTTCGGGATATTGATTGCGGCTGCGGAAGCTAAGGCCGCCTTTCGAAAGATCTTCGCAAACGGCGATTTCTTCCTGGAAGCCGCGGTGGCGAATGCAAGCGAGGACGCGAGCTTTGATGCGCGTGCGGTTGCGCCGCGGAATGACGCGTTCTTCGACGGAAGGGCTGGACGCTCCGTTTTCCGGCTCGCGGATCTCGGACTGGGATTCGATCCAGATGGAAGGCGAATCGCAATGTTTGCAGACGCGCGCCACGCATTTGCGGACTTCGAAGGATTTCAACTGCAGCTCATTGAGATAGACGACTTCGCGGCGCTGGCAGAAGCTGCACTCCATCAGAAGACGGGCGAGAGCTTCTTCGCCCTTGTGGGGGGCGGGGAAGTCGATGTCCCAGAAGTCGGAACGCGGGTCTAGGATGTGAACGGCGTAGAGGAAGTGGTTGGGCGGGTCTTGGTCGATTTCGGCGACAACGCGGGCGCGCGTTTTCTTCCACTGGTCGCCATCGAGGTTGCGGCGGAGGTGTAGCTCCTGGCCCATGGAAAGTTTTTCAGTGAGGCGAAGAACACCGCCATTGCGGCTGACAAGCAGGGTTTCAACGTTTTGCGTGAGAGCGTGACCGGCGGGCGAGACCCACGATGCCTCAACAGGCATGCGGAATCGCACGCGGTCGCTTTGGCGTAGTCCGTCAGATTCTGTGGTCATGGCGCGATAAATAAGAGTCCTGCAATCAGGCTAGCACGGCACAAGGACGCGGCTAGACTGGAGAAGCACTGGTTTGTCGTTCCAAGTAATAACGCGCCAGCGAAAGGCAGGGCTGCCGTGATGTTGTCTTTTTGGCGCGCAGGTGGGTTGGAAAGACTTTCGTGGCAGGATTTATGGTGCAGACTAAGAAGTGGTGGACGCAGTCCCGATAAGCAAGAGCCTCTTGTGGCCCTGCGAAGATGAGTGTGAGTAACGTCATTTCCATGGACGACCGAACATCGAAAGGCGACACGCGAGGCAGCGGTGTTCGCGACCGGCGGTATTGTATTCGCTATCCGTTTGCGGCAGACGCCGAACTCCTGGACCTCGAAAGCGGCGCAAAGGCTGAGGGCGTTACCTCCGACATTTCCATGGGCGGAGCGTTCATCTGCACGAGCCGGCCATTCCCCTCGAACGCCCGCGTTCGAGTCACGATGACGCGGAAGGAGCAGAAGGTGGAAGCGCTAGGCGTGGTACGCATCGTAAAACCGCGCATTGGCATGGGCGTTGAATTTATCGATTTGGAATCGCGACACCTCGAAGTGTTGCGCCGCTGGGTAGAGCAAGTCAGCAAGTCCCGCTAATAATTTCCATTTATCCGATCATCACGATTTGAGCGATCCAGTATGCATGGGCCGCGGTGTCGCGCTACGGCCGCGTATCGAGCGGATGCTTGCTCTTTTCGTAGAATTCGTTTTGCAGCCGGAGGCTCTGGTCGTCGGCCTTTGCGGCGCGAATGGCCTCGACGGTGGCGGCAATCCAATTGTTCATGTTCCATTCGCCTAGTTCGCGCGTGGCGGCCGAACCGTCCCCGGAGTAGTGGTTTGGAAAACGCGCGTACCACCAGATGCCGGTGTACACGTCTTCGGGCAGGCGCAGGCGTTTCTGGTCGTCGCCGGATTCGGTGGCCGCGCGTTCAATGTGAACCAGGTTTGGCCGCGAAACCATCGTGTTCGAGGTTTCGTTCTCACCGGCGTGATAATCGATGCCCGTCGATTTCTTGGGCGGCCCGCCGGGGCGGCTTCGCCCGCCGTCGAGAACGTAGACGACATAGTCGTGCGGATGATCGAGTTGCGCCTGGGCGAAAAAGGGAATCAGGTGCTCGTTCCCGCCGTGGCCGTTGACGATAACAATCTTCTTGCAGCCGTTGCGCGCCATTTCATCCGTAGTTTCCTGGAGCAACTTCAGCTGGAGTTCCATGCTGTAGGCGACGGTTCCCGGTTCATGCTTGGCTTCAAAAATTTGTCCGAAGTAATACTGTGGGAAGACGACGGCGAACTCTTGCTGCGCCGCCTGCAAGGAGGCATGGCGCACGTTGAGAAGGTCCGTGCCCAGCGGCAAATGCGGCCCATGTTTTTCCAGGATGCCGAAGGGAAGCAGGCACGTGCCCTTGGATTGCTGGATGGCGTCGCGAAAATCGGCGGCGGTCAACTCCTCCCATTTCACGGAGAGTTTGGATTGCGCATGAATGGAACAAGCCACGACGAGAGCTACGAGCAAAGAACAGATAGCCGCACGCTTCATTGTTTTTCCTCCTGAACGCTCCGCATTTTATCCCGATACCACGTCCGGCAGCCGGCGCTTTTCCCCTGGATTCCGAACCCAGACCGTGACGATGATCTCGATCATGAGGTCAAGCCGGTTCCGGGATTGGTTCTATTTGCCCGAGCAGAAATACATACCCGGCAATGCCCACAAACAAAAATATCGTCGCTGCCACGAACGCCCACGAAAAGGAATGCGTTGCTTGCACGACGTAGCCCGTGACGATCGGCGCGGCAATTCCGGCAAGTTGATTGCAAAAATTCAGAATTCCTCCCAGCGTGCCGACACTTTCTCGCGGAGCAATCAGCGACGGAATCGACCATCCCACAGGCGAAGCGGCGGACAATCCGCCGATAGATATGCTGATCCACAAAAGCGCCGTGACCGGAGTATGCGCCCGCGCCGCGCCCAGAATGCCGAGGCCGAACGCCGTTCCGCCAATGAGCACAACCTGACGAACACGAATCGGGTTCCAGCCGCGTTGTATCAGCGCATCCACCAGCCAGCCACCGACGAGGAGATCGGTGAACGTGGCGAACAGCCAGGGCACACTGGTATAAAGCGCCGAATGAAGCAAATCCACGCGGAGCGCAGAAGAAAGATAAGACGGCATCCAAGTCAAGAGCAGATAGAAAGTGTAATTATAGGAAGCGAAGCCCAGCGCCAACCCCCACACTTTACGCCGCCGCAGCAAGTAGAGGAGAGGGGCGCCTTTGGCCGCTCTCGCGCGATCCTCCGGCTGCACTCCGCCGCGAACGATGAAGTCGCGCTCCGCAGGTGTCAGTAGTTTGTCCTCGCTCGGATTTCGATAGAAGCCATAGAACAGCCCCAAATAGAGAAGACTGATAAGACCGGTGGCGGCAAAATTCCACCGCCAGCCGAAATAGAACAACAAAAGACCCAGCAACGGTATTCCAATTGCCGAAGAGAATTTCGCCGCGGCATCAAATATGGCGGTAGCCAGGCTGCGTTCGTTTGTGGGAAACCAGTAGCCGGTGGCTTTGGCATTGGCGGGGAATGTCGGAGCCTCGCCGATCCCCAACAGGAAGCGCGCTCCAAACAATCCCGCGACGCCAGTAGAAATGGCGGCAGCGAAGGAAGCCACACTCCAAATCGCGGTGCTGATGATGCCAACGCGCCGAACGCCAAAACGATCCAGCAGCAGCCCGGAAGGCAGTTGCAGCAACGCATAAGGCCAGTTGTAGGCGCTTGAGAGATAACCGAACATCACCGCGGAAATTCCAAACGAGGATTCCAGCGCATCGCGGGAAACAGAAAGATTCACGCGATCGAAATAATTCACCAGCACGCCGAATCCGAGGAGCAAGGAGATCGCCCATCTTCTCCGCGGCACGTCACGCACGGCTGCTATTGGCTTGTCATCCATCGTTATCATGAACAAATTCAGCGCGAGGCTCTCCGGAAAAGCCGCACGAAAAAATTCCGTCTCAAAGGCTTGCCGAGTATCCCACAACGGGAATCTTCAGGTGTGTCCTTTTCACGCCTTCTGCTCGAGATCATTTCGCTTCGCCGCGTCACTCTGTCAGTCGCTCCGCCAAGTTCGCCGTGCGGTACGGCTTTAGTTCAGCTAAACCACTGCTTTAAAAATTCAAGATTGACTAAACGATGCCAGCGCTCCTAATGTCCCTGCCAATGCAGTATTCAAAAGGCTGATTGTGACTATCGGCCAAAGTAATCGTCGGGTGGGTTCTTCGTCCTGTTCAGCTCAGGTGCTTTTGTGCGCAGCTATTTCGTCGAGGCTTGCCGCCCGCGATCGTCGTTCGCGGGGTCGGCCCGGACTCTCCTTCCGGCACGCCTCGAAAGGTAGGCAGAAATGAAGAAACAGGTCTTGTTCGTGGTTCTCGCGCTCCTGTTCGTTCCGGTGATTTCGCAGGCGCAGGGCCTCGGCAGCATTGCTGGCAGGATCACCGACCCCGAAGGCGCTTCCGTCCCGAATGCCAAAGTGACTGCCGTCCAGGTGGGCACAGGGTTCTCCCGCGCAGCTTTGTCGGATCCCGAGGGCCTCTACGTCATTCCCTCTCTTCAGCCCGCAACGTATGACCTGTCGGTCGAAGCAAACGGGTTTAGCACTGCCAAGCAATCCGCAATCGTCCTGCTCGCCGATCAAGCCCTTACCGTCAACGTCGGCTTGAAGCTGGGTATGACGACCGAAGTCGTCACGGTAACGACTAATGCCGTGCAAGTTGATACGTCCACGTCTACGCTAAAGCAAGTCATTGAGCAGCAGCGCATCTCCGAATTGCCGCTCAACGGCCGCAATGCCGCCCAGCTCACGCTGCTCGTTGCCGGCGCCGTCAATTCTCCCAACGGAGGCGCAGACCAGGGCGCGACCAAGACCTTTCCGGGCGCCGTCACCTTCTCCGCAAATGGCGCTCGCCAGAATTCGATCAGTTACCAGCTCGACGGCGGCAACTACGTTGACGAATACACCAATGTCAATCAGCCCTTTCCGTTCCCCGATGCGCTCCAGGAATTCAGCGTGCAGACCAGCAACTACAGCGCGGAATACGGATCTAACGCGGGCGGCGTCGTCAACGTCATCACCAAGTCCGGCACAAATAATTTCCACGGAGACGCCTTCGAATTCAATCGCAATCCCGCGTTCAACGCCCAGAATTTCTTTGCCACGCCCACTACTCCCGATCGCGTCAAGCGCAATCAGTACGGCGGCACTCTCGGCGGCCCCATCATTCACGACAAAACTTTCTTCTTTGGCGGATATCAGCGCACTGCGTTCCGTAATCTTGTCCTCGGCAGCCAAAAGGTCGTTGGCCAGACCGACATTTCCAATTTTCTCGCGTCTGGACCGTTCATAGACCCAAGTAGCACTACCAATCCCCCTGCGCACTTCCCCGGAACGATTGATCCGGCCGTTGCTACTTTGCTGGGCATCATCCCAGGCTGCAATGTCGCTGGCTGTGGCGCGGCGTTCAATGCCAGTGCCGGTCAGCCTGATCCCAACGCCAAGTTCTCGTTAGTCGGTGCAATCCCGGCAGGCTTAAACCCCACCGTGCCTTTCTCAAAGCCTGACACCGAGAACTTCGATTCCGCCATTGGCCGCATCGATCATTCTTTCAGGCAGAGCGACAAACTGAGCGGTCGTTACGAATTCGATCGTTTTACAAAGGCGGCCGTTTTTAACCCCAAGCAGCTTGTCTCTTACACGGACGCCACTTTTGCGATCACCGCGCAAAACTTTTTGGCGCACGAAACCCATGTTTTCTCTCCGCGCCTCCTCAACGATTTCCGTTTCAGCTACTCGCGCGAAGTCTCCCACCGAGGCCCTGGATCCAA
>Ga0137415_10000914_pt1 | contig 28927 bp, 25 predicted proteins | sample CZODoug3_1_1_16f_FD_183082 | JGI IMG/M metagenome (GOLD analysis project Ga0137415, IMG submission 183082) | Vadose zone soil fungal communities from Angelo Coast Range Reserve, California, USA - CZODoug3_1_1_16fungal (Hybrid Assembly) | ecosystem: Environmental > Terrestrial > Soil > Vadose...
GCGCGCTGCACGCGATGGACTCGGTCTGCTCCGACCACTGGTACGGGGTGCATCTCGCGGTCGAGCACCTCGTCTCGCTGGGCCACCGGCGGATCGTGCTGGCCGCGCGCGACGACAGCCCCACCGCGCGAGCCGTGCGGGCGGCCTTCGCCGAGATCGCCGAGGCACGGCCGGAGATCGAGGACTGGACCGTGGTGCTGAGCGCTCCGGATGCCGGCCCCGATCCGGACGGCGGGCCGCTCGCACCTGTCGAGCTGGCGAAACTACTGCGCGAGCGGGAGGCCACGGCCGCCCTGCTGCACGGCGATGTGGACGCGCTGATGCTGGTGCAGCAGCTCGCCGACGACGGGGTGCGGGTACCGGAGGACTGCTCGGTGGTGGCGTACGACGACGTGGTGGCGGCGCTGGGCAGCACTCCGCTCACGGCCGTCGCCCCGCCGAGGGCGGAGGTGGGGCGGGCGGCGGCCGAGTTGCTCGTGCGGCGGCTGGCCAGGTCCGGGCGGCCGGGGGCCTGGCGCCCGCATCGGGTGCAGCTGCTGCCCGAGTTGAAGATCCGGGGATCCACGCAACAGGTCTGATCGTTTGACCGTTTTGATCGATCCCTTGACCTGGAATCGCTCAGCCGATCAGAATGCCGGTGTCCCGAATGTGAGCCGGGAGGCACCGATGCCTGGTCGACTGAGCCGCCGGTCCCTGCTCGCGGGGAGCCTCGCGCTGCCTCTGGCGGGCGCGCTGGCCGGTTGCTCCTCGGCCGGGCGCCGGACATCGAGTGGCGCGAGCGGACCCGCTCGGATCACCTTCTGGTCCGCGCTGCGCGGCAGCCAACAGGTGGTCGACGCGTTCAACCGTACGCAGAACCGGATCCGGGTTGACTTCCAGCAGCTCCCCTCAGGGGGCCAAGGCGGCTACGCCAAGCTCAGCAACGCGGCCCGGGCGGGAAACGCCCCGGACGTGGCCACCATCGAGTACCCGCAAGTGCCCGGCTTCGCCATCGACGCTGTCGCCCGCGACATCACCGCGCTGGTCAGCGACCGGCTCCGGGAGCGGCTGCTGCCGAGCGCATGGGGGCTCACCACGTTCGACGGCCGGGTCTTCACCGTTCCGCTCGATGTCGAACCGATGGTCATGCACTATCGCACGGACCTGTTCGCCCAATACGGGCTCGAGGTCCCGCGCACCTGGGACGAGTTCGCCGTTTTGGCTCGCGCGGTCCGGCGGCAGGCCTCGCCGCGGCGGCTGGCGGCATTCCCCACGGACGGCGGTCAGCAGTTCTCCGCGTACGCGTGGCAGGCGGGCGCCCGCTGGTTCGACATCGGCGGCGGGGCGTGGAACGTCTCGCTGACCGACGAGCCGACCCGCCGGGTCGCGGAGTACTGGCAGCGGCTGATCGACGAGGACCTCCTCTTCGCCAACGCGGTGGACAGCAAGCAATTCGACGCCCAGGTCGGCCAAGGGCTCGTCCTGGCTCGGCTCTCCGGCGCCTGGGAGGCCGGCGCGCAGATGAAGGTCCATCCCGGTCAGGCGGGTCAATGGGCGATTGCCCCGCTGCCCCAGTGGGACACCGCGCATCCGGTGGTCGGCACGCACGGGGGTTCGACGTTCGCGGTCACCAAGGACAGCGTGAAGCCCGAAGCCGCCATGGAGTTCATCGAGTGGCAGGTCGCGCATCCGGACGCCCTGCGAGCCCGGCTCTCCAGCGGGACCAGCAGCCAGTACCCGGCCGCCCCGGCCCTGGTGGCCGTCGGCGGCGCGGCCTTCGACCGCTCCTACTACGCCGGCCAGGACATCTACCGCCTGTTCGACCAGGAGGCCGGCAAGATCCGCAACGGCTGGATCTGGGGCCCTCGGATGACCGCCACCCTGAAGGTGATGCAGGACGGCTTCGCCCGCGCGAGCGGCGGCGAGGGCTCACTGCTCGACGCCGTGCGCACCGCCCAGAGCGCCACCATGCCGGATCTGAAGGCGCTGGGCCTGGCCACCATCGAACACAGCGGTTGACCGGTGAAGCCCCGGCGGCACAACAGAAATGGCGGGTGAGGATCGATGACCACGACCGCGTCGCCGGAATCCGCGTTCCGCGCCACGACCGTCGCTCCGGCGACCGGCAGCCGCGCGACCACCCGCCGCCGGGAACGCGCCGCGTGCGGCGTGCTCATGGCCCCGTTCTTTGTGCTGCTCGTCGCGGTGTTCCTGATCCCCGTCGCGACCGCCGTGTGGCTGAGCTTCTTCGGCGAGGACCGGCCGGGACTCGGCTTCGGACCGGAGAGCACGATCTTCGTCGGCCTGCGCAGCTACGCCGTGGTCTTCACCGACCCGACCTTCCTCGCCGCGCTCGGCACCATCGCCGGGTACTGCCTGCTCTACATCCCGCTGATGGTGGTGGGGGCGCTCGCGCTGGCCCTCATGCTCGACTCCGGCGCCGCTCGGTTGCGCTCCTGGGCGCAGCTGGCGCTGTTCTTGCCACATGCGGTACCCGGGATCATCGCGGCCATCATCTGGCTGTACCTGTACACCCCCGGGCTGAGCCCGGTCGTCGCACTGCTGGCCAAGGCGGACCTCACCGTCGACTTCCTCGGTGTGCACGCCGTGGTGCCCGCGATCGTGAACATCGCGCTGTGGAGCAACCTCGGCTACAACATGGTGATCTTCTACGCCGCGCTACAGGCGGTGCCCCGCGAGGTCGTCGAGGCCTCGGTCGTCGACGGTGCCGGACCGGTTCGTACCGCGCTGCGGGTCAAGACCCCGCTGATCCACTCCTCGATCGTCATGGTCGTGATGTTCAGCCTCATCTGGGCGCTGCAGCTGTTCACCGAGCCGATGCTGCTCAGCCAGTCCAGCCCGATGATCAGCGCGCGCTTCTCGCCGAGCATGTACATCTACGACGCCGCCTTCACCCGCAACAACTATGGTCTGGCCGCGGCGGCCTCGGTGATTCTGCTGCTCTGCACGATCGGTCTGTCCTACGGCGTCACCCGCTGGTCGAACCGCGCCGGTGCCCGGGCAGAGGCCAAGGCATGAGGCGAGGCATGAGCACCACCCAAGCCGACCTGCCCACCGCGCTGCGCCCCCGTCTGCTGGGCCGCGCGGTCGTCAACACCGTGGTCGGTATCTCAGTGCTGTACACCCTGCTGCCCGCGCTGTGGCTGTTGCTGGCCGCCATGAAGAACCGGGACGCACTGTCGCGCAGCGACGTCCTCTCCCTGGGCGGGTACTCCTTCGTGCAGAACCTGGGTGATCTGTTCCGTATCGACGGAGGGCTGTACGGCCGCTGGTACATCAACAGCCTGCTGTACGCCGTGCTGGGCGCCGCGATCAGCGCCCTGGTGAGCGTCGCCTGCGGCTACGCCTTCGACAAATACCAGTTCCGGCACAAGGAGAAGCTTTTCGGGCTGGTCCTTGCCGCCGTGATGGTGCCGCAGACGGTGCTCGCGCTGCCGCTGTACCTGATGGCGTCCGGCACCGGGCTGGTCAACACCTTCTGGTCGGTGTTCATCCCCGTGCTGTTCAACCCGTTCGGCGTCTACCTCGGGCGGATCTTCAGTCAGGGCTACGTGCCCGACGAGGTACTGGCGGCCGCCCGGGTGGATGGCGCGGGCGAACTGGCGATGTATGTCCGGGTCGCGCTGCCGATGCTGGGACCCGGCCTGGTCACCGTCTTCCTCTTCCAGCTCACCGCGATCTGGAACAATTTCTTCCTGCCCATGGTGATGCTGTCGGACCACAACCTTTATCCCGTCAGCCTCGGCCTGTACATCTGGAACAGCTCTGCCACCGTCTCGCCCGAGTACTACCCGGTCGTGATCATGGGGTCGCTGCTCGCGGTGCTGCCGCTGATCGTCGCCTTTGTCCTGCTGCAGCGGTTCTGGCGGTCGGGACTCACCGCTGGAGCCGTCAAGTAGCTCAGGAGACAGATGACCACCACCCCGAACGGCCGTTCCAGTCCGCGGGCCGCCCTCGCCATGGCGCCGGACGCGGCGGCCGCCGTGTTCCACCCCGCCGCACTGGCCGCCCTCGGCCAGGTCTGCGACCTCGTGCCGGGGCCCGTCCTCGACGACTTCACCACCGAACCGGCCGCCGCCGTGCTGGCGGAGGTGGAGGTCCTGGTCACCGGCTGGGGCTGTCCGCCGCTGGACTCGGCGGTGCTGGCGGCCGCGCCCCGGCTGCGGGCCGTCGTGCACACCGGCGGATCCGTGCGCACCCACATCACCAAGGCGTGCTGGGACCGTGGGATCGAGGTGGCCTCGGCGGCTTCGGCCAACGCCCTGCCGGTCGCCGAGTACACCGTGGCGATGATCCTGCTCAGCGGCAAACGGGTGCTGGAACGCGCGCGGGACCTGCGTGCCACCCGCGGTCGGGACGACCCGCTGAGCACGCCCAGGGACATCGGTAACTTCGGGCGCACGGTGGGCATCCTCTCCGCGTCCCTGGTCGGGCGCCGGGTGATCGAACTGCTGCGGCCGTACGACCTGCGCGTGCTGCTGCATGATCCGTACGTCACCGATGCGGAGGCCGCGGTGCTCGGCGCGGCGGCGGTCGGCATCCGCGACCTCTTCGAGCGCAGCGATGTGGTCAGCGTGCACACCCCGCTGCTGCCCACCACCCTCGGCCTGGTCAGCCGGGAACTGATCGACGCGATGCGACCGGACGCCGTGCTCGTCAACACCGCGCGGGGAGCCGTGGTCGACCAGGACGCACTCGCCGAGGCCGCGGCGGGCGGCCGGGTCCGGGCCGTCCTGGACGTCACCGATCCGGAGGTTCTCCCGCCCGGACATCCCCTGTGGGACAGCGACAACGTACTGATCACCCCGCACCTCGCCGGCTCGCAGGGCAACGAGTGGGCGCGCCTCGCCGACCTCGCCACCACCGAGGTCGGGCGCTGGGCCTCGGGGCTCGGTTTCGCCCATCCGGTACGACGGGAAAGGCTGGCCCACCTGGCATGAACACACTCCGACTGCCCGCCGACGACCGGGAACTGAGTCCCCACACCGGCTACACCCGGGAACACTGGGAGGCCGCCGCGGACGGACTGCTGGAGGCCGCGTGGCGCTGGGCCACCCCGCGTGGCGCCCTGCTCGACCTGCCGGGACGGCCGTCCGCCAGCGGGGTCCGCTCGGACGGCCTGGAGGGGTATGCCCGCACGTTCCTGGCCGCCGCGTTCCGGGTGGCCGGCGCCGAGGGCAAGGACCCGCACGGGTGGCTGGACCGGTACGCCGACGGGGTCGCGGCGGGCACCAGCACACCCGGCCGCGACGACGCGGAGTCCTGGCCGCTCATCCTGGACCACCACATCCAGGGGCAGCCCATGGTGGAGTCGGCGTCCGTGGCTCTCGGACTGCGGCTGACCCGCCCGTGGCTGTGGGACGCGCTGGACGCGGGTGTGCGGGACCGGGTGGAGGAGTGGCTGCGCGGTGCGCTGCGCCACGTGCCGGCCCCCAACAACTGGTACCTCTTCCCCTTCACCGTGGCCGGTTTCCTGGAGTCGGTGGGCCGAGCTGACGCGGAGACCGCCCGGGCCCGTGATCGCGCCCTGGAGCTGCTGGAGACCTGGTACCGCGGCCAAGGCTGGTACACCGACGGCGACGGCCGCGCCTTCGACCACTACAACGGCTGGGCCCTGCACCTGTATCCGGTGCTCGACGCGCACCTTGCGGACGTGCCCACGCCGCACGGGGCCCGGCTGCGCGAACACCTGGAGAGCTTCGGGTTGCTCTTCGGCGGCGATGGCGCGCCGATCCACTTCGGGCGTTCGCTGACCTACCGCTTCGCCGCGGCGTCGTCGGTGGCGCTGGGAGCGGTCACCGGCCACACTCCGCTCCGTCCTGGCGTGTCCCGGCGGCTGATCAGCGGGTCGCTGCGCTACTTCCTCGACCGCGGCGCGGTGGGCCAGGACGGGCTGCTCAGCCTCGGCTGGCACGGTCGGCACGAGCCGACGCTGCAGCCCTACTCCGGCCCGGCCTCGCCCTACTGGGCGTCGAAGGCGTTCGTGTGCCTGCTGGCCCCGGCCGGGCACCCGCTGTGGACCACGGCCGAGGAGCCCGCACCCAGCGAGGGGCCGGGCCGAGTACTGGCGCTGCCCGCCCTCGGGCTGCTGGTGCAGAGCACCCGGGCCGACGGGATCGTCCGGCTGCACAACCACGGAAGCGACCATGTACGGCCGCACGAAGCCGAATCCGCCGAGGACGACGATCCGCACTACGGCAGGCAGGCCTACTCCACCCGGACCGGTCCCACCGCCGGTGTCGCGGACAACCACCTCAGCGTGGTGACCGGCGGGGTGCGCAGCGTCCGACGCCGGATCCATCCGCTGGGCGCCGGGCACGGCGACGACTGGGGCTGGGCCGCCTCCTGGCACCGCCCGGTCTTCGGCACCGGGGCGCCCATGGTGCCGGGACTGCGGGTGGAGAGCGTCGTCGTGGCCAGGGGCGGGCTCGAACTGCGGGTGCACCGCGTGATCGGCGCGCCGTACGGCGCCCAGGTCCAGCAGACGGGATGGGCCACCGGTGCGGACGAGGCCCTGCGGTCGGCCCTGCACCCGCTGCACGGCTGGACCGGCCAGGACGAGGTGCGCGCGCCGATGGGCACCGCCTTTGTCCCCTGGGCACGGGTACCACGGCTGACCGCCGAGGCCTCCGGCACCACGCTGTACGCGGCGCTGGCCACGCTCACCGCCGAACAGGAACCAGCGCCGGAACCGGGGTCCTTGGCCGCGGCGGTCACCGATGTGACCGTGGAGACAAACAGCCTCGCGGTGCGGTGGGCTGACGACGGCTCGGTCACCCGGATCACCTTCGAGCCGCTCTCCGTGGAGCACCGCCGATGAGTTGGCGGTTCGCGGTCAGCACGCTGGGCATGCCCGGGCTGCCGGTGGCGGAGGCCGCACAGGTCGCCGCCGAGTACGGCTGCCATGGCTTGGAGATCCGCGTGCACCCGGACGAGGAGGTCCACCTCGGACTGACCGGGTCCGACGTCGACCGCGCACGATCTCGGATCGCCGACGCCGGGCTGGTGGTGGCGTGTCTGGCCGGCTACGCGAAGGTGTGCGCGCCGGGCCCGGACGAGCCGGTGGTCGCCGAGCTGCGGGCCCTCATCGAGCTGGCCCATCGCCTCGGCGCTCCCGCCGTGCGCGTGTTCCCCGGCGGTGCCGCCGGGGACGGTGGTTCCGGAGGTGACAACGGGGTTCCCGGGGTCGGTGGTGTCGCCGGGGACGACGGTGACAGCCGTGACGGTGGTGCGCGCGATCGCATCGGCGCGGTGTTGGACGACCTGCGGGACAGCGGGGTACGGCTGCTCGTCGAGACGCATGACTCTCACCCGACCGGCGAGGCCGCCGTCCGTCTGGTCGAACCGTTCGCGGCGCCGGTGCGGGTCGCCGTGCTCTGGGACGCGCTGCACCCGTGGCGGCATGGCGAGGCGCCCGCGCGGACCCGAGCCGTGCTCGGCGAGTACTTCGGGTACTTCCAGATCAAGGACGCCGGGGGTCGCCGCGACCGGACGCCGGTTCCACCGGGGCAGGGCGCGGTCCCGCTCGCCGAGTGCGGTGAGCTGCTGCGATCCTGGTCGGGCTGGGTATCCCTGGAATGGGAGAAGGCGTGGTACCCGGAGATCGGCCCGGTCACCACCGCGCTGCCCGCGGCCGCCGCGTGGTTCGAGCAGTGGGCCAGCGGCGGCTCTTAGCGGCGGGTCAGGCGGTGGCCGTGCGTTGGGTGGCGATGGTGGCGAGCACACGCCGCCGGGAGTGTTCGGCCAGCTCCAGGACGGCGGGCAGGCCGGTGGCCAGCAGCCGGCCGTGGCGCTTGACCGTCCGGCCGCCGACCAGGACGGTATCGACATTTCCGGGGTGGGCGGCGAGGACCACGGCGGCGGCGGGGTCGGTTACCGGCGCGAGGTTGAGGTCGGTGGCGCGGAGCAGGATCAGGTCGGCCCGCTTGCCGGGGCTGAGCGAGCCGGTCTGGCTGTCCAGCCCGGCCGCCCGCGCTCCGGCCAGGGTGGCGAACTCCAACACGTCGCGCACACCCAGGAACGGGGGGTCAGGCACCCGCGAGTGGCCGCCACCGGTCCAGGAGCGGTAGTACCCGAGCAGCAGCCGCATCTGGGTGAACATGTCGCCGGAGCACTTGGTCTCGGTGTCCCCGCTGAGACTGGGCCGAAGACCCGCGGCGAGGATTCGATCGAGCGGGATGTCGCCCATGCCCGCGGAGTTCAGCTCGCAGTGCACGCCGAGCGAGATGCTCGCGCCGGCATCGGCGATCATGGCGATCTCGTCGGCGGCGGAGCGGCTGCAGTGCACGAAGGTGAGGTCCGGGCCGAGCACGCCCGCGTCCCGCAGCTGGGCGACCGCGCGGTGCCGGGCGTTGTGGGCGTAGGCACCGACGTGGACCGTGCTGCGGATGCCCAGGTCCCGGGCCAGCCGAAGGTCACCCAGCCAGACCTCGGACCGGGCCATCTCCGGGCCGCGGGCAGCCATGGCGAGGGTGAGCAGCTGGTCGGGAGCGGAGAACCGGCTCTCCCGCAGGCGGCGCAGATCGGCCGGGTGCGGCAGGGCACTGTCCCGGGTCCACTCGGGCGCGAGCGGCCAGCCGTGGGCGAAGACCGCGCGAATGCTCGACTCGGTGAGGGCGTCCACAGCGGCGTCGGCGTGATCTGGCGTGTTCATGCAGTGTGACCAGTCGACGAGCGTGGTGATGCCGGCGTCGAGGGCGGACAGTGCGCCGAGCAGGGTGCCGATCCGGACGTCCTCCGGGCGGTAGGCGGCGCCGACCGGGCCCAGCATCTCGGCGAAGTACTGGAGCGGGTCCACGTCGGCATAGCAGTGCCTGACGGCGGTCTGCCAGGTATGGCGGTGGGTGTCGACGAACCCCGGCATGACGATCATGGATGAGGCGTCGATGACGTCCGCGTCAGGCGCGTCAATGGTCTGGCCGACTGCGCGGATCGACCCGTTTTCGATCAGAACGTCGGCGGACAGGAGCTCACCGAGCGCCGGGTCCATGGTGAGGACATGGCCGCCGGTGATGAGGGTGCGTGCTGTCTTCAATGCCGAGTTCACTGCCGCACCCCGATCCAACGCTTGATCTCCTCGGCGGCCCGGCCGGGTGACGGGGTCTGCTCGTCAGCCCACGCCACGTAGGCGTCCGGGCGAATCAACAGGCTCTGGATCGACCGCAGTTCCGGACTGGTCAGCACGGCGGCGCCGCTGACGGTGCGAAGCGGCAGCCCGGCGGTGTCGACTCCGGCGTAGCTGTCGCCGCCGGTGCAGTCGACGAGCAGGAATCGCTGGTCGCGGAGGAGCTCACCGAGGCGCCGGACACCGTCGCGGGTGACCAGCTCGAGGTCGGGGGCGCGATGACCGGTCAGCGGGTGGCTGCCGATCGGCGAGGGGTAGGGGAAGGTGAGGCCGTTGAGCTCGAGTGCGATGCGACGGTTCACCTCGGGCAGCGGCAGCAGGTGGGTCTGGAACATCCGCTTCAAGGCGACGCCCTCGGCGGTGAAGTTGAACTGCAGCGCGCATTGGGCAGCCACGCTGCGCAGCAACTCCTCGGCAACCGGGCGCCGTTCCTCCTCATAGGTGTCCAGCAGGCTCTCATCGGCGTGGCCGTTGACCACGGCGGCGAGCTTCCAACCGAGGTTGAAGGCGTCCTGGAGGCAGAAGTTCATGCCCACCCCGCTGGACGGGTAGTGGATGCGGGCGGACTCGCCGACCAGCAGGATCCGGCCCTTGCGGAATGCGGCGGCCAGCCGGTGCGCGTCGGTGAAGCGGGACGCCCAGTGCAACCCGTCGAACTCGATGTCCCGACCCGCGATGTCGCGCAGGCAACGGCGCACCTCGTCCTCGGTGACCGGCTCGGACTGCGGGGCGTGCCGGCGTTCGGCGTGCACGAGGTTGAACCGGACGACCCGCTCCCCGTCCTGACCGAACGGGAAGGAGGTCAGCCAGCCGTGCTCGTTGTCGGTCATCAGGCGCCATTCGTCGCCGAGGCGTTCGGCACGCAGATCGGCGACGATGCCGGTGAAGGTGGCATCGTGGCCCTCGAAACCGATGCCGGCCTCCCGGCGCACGATGCTGCGCCCGCCGTCCGCGCCGACCACGTAGTGGGCCGAGAGCTCGAGGCGGTCGCCCTCGCCGGTGGTGGCTGCGACCTCGGCCCCGGCCGGGTTCGAGGAGACGCGCTGCACAGTGACGCCGTGCCGGACGTCGACGCCCTGTTCGCGGACCCGGTCGAGCAGGAGTTCCTCGGTGAGGTTCTGCGGCACGATCAGGCGGAACCCGAAGCGGGAGCCGAGGTGGTGCCAGTGCACCGGCTGCATACCGGCCCAGATGTGCACCGGGATGAGCGGGTTCTCCTTGATCGCCCGCGCGCGTTCGATGAACCGGTCGGCCAGTCCCCGGGCGTCGAGCAGCTCCAGGACACGGGGCAGGATGGTGCCCGCGCGGGACTCGACGGGCTGCGTGCGGCGTTCCAGCACGGTCACCCGCACGCCGGCCAGCGCGAGCTCGCTGGCCGTGGTCAGCCCGGACGGGCCGCCTCCGACCACAATGACGTCGGTGTCGGTCATGCCCGGGCTCCTGTCGGTTCGGCGGGGTCGGAGGTGGCCCCGAGGGGCGGTCGGTCCGCAACCTGCCCCACCAGCCGCTCTCGGTCCCCGCTCGGGTTGACCCAGAGCGCGGCGCACAGGCCGCCCGCGATCACGATGGTCCCGAGCACGGTGAAGCCGCGCTGATAGCCGGTGGCGAGGTCGGGGGCGGCGTCGAGAATCAGGCCCATGGCGTAGGGGCCGCCGATGCTGCCTATGGAGTAGAGGCCGTACAGCGCGCCCAGCACCGCGCCGCGCTGGGCCGGCGGACAGATCCGGCCCACCGCGTTGTAGGCCGAGGTCATCGCGACCATGGGCAGGCCCGCGGCCAACGAGACGCCGCAGACCAGCCAGAATCCGCTGCCCAGATAGGGAATCAGCACCGCACAGGCGCCGCCGACCACGACGGTGGCCCCGGTGAGTACCCCGAGCGGGACGCGGTCCCGGACCCCCCTGGCGATCAGCCGGCCGGACCAGGCGCCCAGCGCGAGGATGCCCAGGATGCTGACGACGTTCGGCGGGACAACCATGCCGCCGGCGCGGGCCGGGGCATAGCCGACGATCTTGACGAAGTAGGGCACCAGCCAGGCCAGCACGACCGCGAGGCACCACGCGGCGGCAAAGGTCATCGCCAGCGAGCCGAGGAAGGTCGGGCTGAGCAGGATGCGGCGGTAGGCGACGCGCTCATCGTCGGCTCCGGATGCCCCGACAGAGTCCGGGCCGCGCTCCACCGGGCGGTCCCTGCCGAAGATCGCGTAGACCACCGCCCAGAGCACGCTCAAGAGGGCGGTGGTGGCGAACGCCCAGCGCCAACCGTGTCCGGTGATGATCCAGGTGAGCACCAACGCGGCGGTGATCGCGCCGACGCCGGAGGCGATCTGGGTCAAGGCCGTCGGCAGGCTGCGGTCCCTCGGCGGGAACCAGCTGTGCGCGGTGTGCACGGTGAGCGGATTGGCCGGTCCCTCGGCGGCACCCATCAAGATCCGGCTGACGAAGAGGGCGGCAAGGGTTGCGCCGAGCAGCACCGGGACCTGGGCGAGCGCCCAAATCATGGCAAGGACCACGAACACCCACTTGCTCCGGACGCGGTTCGCCAGCAGGCCGACCAGGACCGCCGACACCGTGAACAGCAGATAGAAGCTGCTGCTGGCGAGCCCGTACTCGGAGTTGCTCAGCCCCAGCTCCGCCATGATCGGGACAGCCGCGAGCCCGAGTACGGCCTTGTCCCAGAAGTTGAGCGCCATGAAAACCATCAGCAGCACGGTCATGCACCACGCCTGCCGAGGACGGGGTGTCGGACGGTCACGACGCGCGGGTGCCACGGTGCGCTCCTGTCTCGCGGCACGACACCGGACCACGAAGTCGGGGACGGATCGGCAGTATCGTGGACCGCCGCCGTTCGACAAGTCAATATACTTTCGAAAATACTCACGATGGTCGCACTCTGCTACGGTCATTCGCATGTCACGCGGGAGAGCCCAGTGACCCGCACGGACGAGGTGTACGGGCGGCTGCGCGCCGACATCCTCGGCGGCCGGCTGGTGCCGGGCCAGCGACTCAAGTTCGGCGAGCTGCGCGGCCGCTACTCCACCAACATGGGCGCAACCCGCGAGGCACTCACCCGGCTCGTGGGCGAGGGCCTGGTAGACGTCACCCCGCACCAGGGCTACCGGGTGGTGTCCCTGTCCCACCGGGATCTGGCCGATCTCACCGTCGCCAGGATCGAGATCGAGACCCGGCTGCTGAGGCTCTCGCTGCAGGATGGCGACATGGCCTGGGAAGTGCGGCTGGTGGCCGCGTACCACGTCCTCGAACGCACCCCGCTGATCGGCCCGGACGACCCCGACCGCCCTTCCGACGCCTGGAACGCGGCGCACACGGCGTTCCACGAAGCCCTCATCGGCGGCTGTCTCAACCGCCGACTGACGGCGATAGCCCGGTCGCTGCGCGAGGAGGGCGAGCTGTACCGGCAGTGGTCGGTCTCCCTCGGCGGCCGATCCCGCGACCGCGCCGCCGCCGACCACCGCGAGCTCCTCGAACCCGCCCTCGCCAGTGATGCCGATATCGCCGCCGAACGGCTCGGCGCGCACATCGCGCACACCGCCGACCTGCTGATCCGCTGCGCGACCGACGCGCCGATCCCGGCGGCGGGCACCGTGCGGCACCCACCCGTGGAAAGGCCGTCGTGATGCAACGACTCCCCCGGCTCACCAAGGCCGAGCTGGACGAAGAGCAGCTCAACCTGCACCGACTGATCACCTCGGGACCGCGCACGTCCGGCCCACAGCTGGTCGAGCTACAGGATGCGAACGGCGCCCTGAACGGCCCCTTCGGCGTGATGCTGCACGCGCCCTCGATCGGTGGCCCGCTGCAGGAGCTGGGTGCGGCCGTGCGCTTCCGGACGCGGATGACCGCTCGAACCCGGGAAATCGCGATCCTCACCGTCGCCACCGCCACCGGCAGCGAGTTCGAACGCTACGCACACGAACTGATCGGTCAGGCCGCCGGGCTCACCGAGCCGGAGCTGTTCGCCCTCCGCGACGGCAGCTTCACCTCGACGGACCCGACGGAGACCGCGGCCTACGCCGTGTGCCGCAGACTGCTGGATATCGACCCCCGCGAGCCCTGGCGCGACGAGGAGTACGCGGCGGCGGCCGACGCCCTCGGCCGCGAAGGCCTGATCGAGCTGACGGTCCTGGTCGGCTACTACCGGACCCTCGCCCAGCTGATGCACGTCTTCGCCATCAAAGCCCCAGGGACTTCTTGAGGGGCCGCCGTCAGGACCCGCCAGCATTGCGGGGCGGCACCGGCGACGCGCTGGATCAGAGGGGTGCCGGTGTCCAGAGTCCCCTGTCGGGGTCATTGAACATCGCCGGGATCATGGCGTCGGTGATCAGGCCGCCGGTGCCCCACTGGTCGGCCTGCTCCGGGCTGGCCGTGAACGTGCGCGGCTCCCAGGCTTCGTCGTCGGTGACCTTCTCCAGCTCGGTGGTGTACTCGACAACGTTGCCGTTGGGGTCGAGGAAGTAGGTGAAGGTGTTGTCGCCGGCGCCGTGGCGCCCCGGGCCCCACAGCGGCGTGTTTCCGGCCCGGATCAGGCGCCCGCTGCCGCGCAGGTACTCGTCGATGCCGCGCATCTCGAAGGACACGTGGTTGAGCGAGGTGTGCGGCCCGTGACCGATCGCGAGGATGTGGTGCGCGGTGCGGGTCCGCAGGAAGCACATCTGGTCCTCGAGCCAGTCTGAGAGCTTGAATCCGAGCAGGGACTCGTAGAACCGCTTGGTGCTCGCCACGTCGGTCGAGTTGACGACCACGTGGGACAGTTGCCGGGGAATCGACTCGCGGGGCTCCAATTCCCGGTGCTCGCGCTGGGCGACTCCACTGGAGACCTCGACGAGGCGGCCGTCCGGGTCGAAGAACCGGAACCCGTACCCCCCGCCCGGGGTGTCGAGCTTGTCCGGCTCCCGATCCAGCCGAACGGCTGCCCGCCCGAGCCGCTCCGCGAGCTCGTCGACCGCTTCGTCGCTCTCGGCGCCGAACGCGATCAGATCCAGTCGCTTCTCCGGTGAGCGCCGGATGCGCAGGATGTACTGCTCCGGGCTGGCCTCGGCCGCGAAGAATGTGACATCCCCGTCGTCCGCCACCGGCGTCAGGCCCCACAGGCCCCGGTTGAACTCCACCGCGGCGGCGTAGTCGGGGACCGCCAACGCAACATGGCGGAGGTGGGTGATCGGCGACCTGGTCGGCGCTGACGGCATGGAGTCGACTCCCGCGGACGGTGACGAAGTGTCGAGGGCACCGAGACTCGGTGCCGGTGCCGACGCTAGGCCGCCGCGAATCGGCGCGGAAACAGTTGCCGTCGATGTGAAGTATTGACATCGTCGATTCCTGACGGAAAATGTCTCCCCAATGCGCTTGGTCGTATCGACGGAATTGATTCCTGATATCGACATCATTCATTTCTGCCCGAACGGCTGGGGCGCCTACCTTGCGTGGACCCGTTTATCGATTCCAAGGTGGTCTACCAATGAAGGTACAACGCGTCCTCGTGATCGGCGCAGGGATCGGCGGGCTCACCGCCGCGACCGCCCTGGCCCAGCGCGGTGCGGAGGTCGACGTGGTCGAGATCCGCCCGCACGCGGAGGTCTACGGGGTCGGCATCATCCAGCCCGGGAACGCGCAGCGGGCACTGCGTTCCATCGGTCTGCTCGACGAGGCACTCGAAGCGGGCTCCCCCTTCGCGGGCAACACCTTCTACGACTGGAAAGGCGAGCTCATCGCCGACTGCCCGTCGGAGTTCGGACCCGACGTGCCATCCTTCAACGCCCTGGGCCGGCCCGACCTGCACCGCATCCTGCGATCGGGTGCCGAGCGGGCCGGCGCGAAGCTCACCTACGGGGTCACCTGGGAGTCCATCGAGGAGAACACCTCCGGGGTGACGGTGGCGCTGACCAACGGTGCACGGACCGACTACGACCTGGTGGTCGGGTTCGACGGAATCCGCTCACCGCTGCGCAGGCACCTGTTCCCGGACGCCGCCGAACCCGTCTTCAGCGGTTGTTCGGTCTGGCGCGTGACTGTGCCGAGGGTGCCGGAAGCCACCAACCTGATGCTGTTCCAGGGCGACCGATCCAAAGCGGGCCTGGTGCCGCTCTCCCAGGACCTGATGTACCTGCTGCACGTGACCCCCGAGCCGGGCAACCCGCGCCACGATCCCGCCGACTTCCACCGTCTACTCGTGGACCGGCTCGCCGGGTACGAAGGGATCATCGGCGCGCTGCGGGACGCGCTCGATCCGTCCGCCGAGATCGTCTACAGCCCGATCTCCGAGGTGTGGCTGCCGGCGCCCTGGTACCGCGGCCGGGTGATCGTCCTCGGCGACGCCGCACACGGTTGCGCGCCCCATCTCGCGCAGGGCGCCGCGATGGCCATCGAAGACGCGGTGGTGCTGGCCGAGGAGCTCGAGTCGCGCCACGGCGTGGACGACGCGCTGGCCGCGGTGATGGCCCGGCGGATCGGTCGCGTCACCCTGGTGCAGAAGGTCTCCCAGGGCATCCAGGCCGAGGAGATGGCGGTGACGGCCGAGTCGCTGCCCGAGGCCACCGCACGGATGCGCGGCGAGACCCCGGCCCGCCTCCGTCTCGTCGAGGCGGAGCTCAACCGGCCGTTCTGAACTGTCCCGGTGCAGAGCCGGCACCGGCTCGTCGCCGAGGCCGCTCAGCTGCGCATCGTCGAACCACGTGTGGCGTTGCGGCCATGCGCCGCTGGCTAGCTCCCTCTCAGCTCCGCCGCGTACTCAGAGTGCCGCACCCGGGTCCGCCGGAGAAACGTCCGAATGAGCAGCAGCTCGCCGACGGAATACGTGGCCAACTGCTCACTCCCGGCCCGCGCACGAGGCTCCACCAGCGGCTCAACCAGCTCTATCAACCGAGGTGTCGGCACCACAAGAATCCGCTTGCCGTGCGTAGGGTCGGGCCGCCGAGTGGCGTAGCCGGCACGCTCCAACCTGTCGACCAGCGTAGTCACCGAACCCCTGGTCAGCCCCAGCTTCGTGGCAACCTGCGTGGCACTACATGGCCCGCCTCGGACGATCAGGTCAAGGCAGCGCAGATCGGTGCGCCCGATGCCAAGACGGTTCGCCAGCGCTCGATCACTGTCGTCGTACACGCCCTGCAGTTCAGCAAGCTCGTCACCAATCTCGCGCTCGAGTGCCTCGCGTCTCATCCCGTCCCCATTATGCTTGACAATCAAACACTCACCCGTGAAGCTGTGTTCGACAGTCAAGCATCTTAGTTGAGCAACCGCTGGAGGTCCGATGACCGGCAACAACGCAGAGAACCGACCGCAGTCGGCTGTCGACGCCGCACTCGGCGGCCTGCTGTCCTGGGTGACGGGCAAGGACTCGGTGCTGCGGGGTCGCTCGGCCCTCGACGGCGCCCTGGGTGAGCTGCTGTCGTGGATCACCGGGCGAGGAGGACGGAAGGACCCGGACGTGCGACGTCGTCGGTAGCGCAACGAACCCTCGCGCCGGCACAGATCGCCAGGTCGTGACCAACGGAGGCATCAATCCCGTCGATCTGTCGTATCAGCAGCAATCGTTTCCGGCCGGACCGGCGAGAAACTAGCGTTCTGCTCCGTGGAGCCAGCCGCCGTCACCGACGATCAATTCCCCACCCACCTGCCATCGGGGGTGCCCGCTGGCATCGGGCGGTTCAGCGATGCGGACGGGGAGGTGTTCCTGGGGGCCGTGCTCGGAGCCGACGTGGTACCACTCGAGAAGACCTCTTTCGCGGTGGACGGCGACGATCCGGCACTCCTCTTCGGCCGGTGGGACCAACTCGTCAACACCCTGTGCACCTGGTCGGACTCCGGGCCGCCGCCCGGAGCATCCATCCGACCCCTCCGTGAACTGACCGTGCACCCACCCGTACGCCCGGGGCGGGTCTTCCAGAGCGGCGCCAACTACCGGACCCACGTCATCGACCTGATCGTCGCCCAGAAGATCGGCCAGCACGACGGGGAGGACCCGGCGACCCTGCGAGCCCGCGCCGCCGAGGCCATGGACGTCCGGGCCGCGATGGGCACCCCTTACGTCTTCCTCGGCCTGCCATCGGCGATCACCGGGCCATCCGACGACATCGTGCTCCCAGGCCGGGGCGAACAGCACGACTGGGAGCTCGAACTCGGCGTGGTGATCGGCCGCCCCGCCCATCGCGTGCACCGCGACCAGGCACTCGACCACGTCGCCGGCTACACGATCGTCAACGACGTCACCACCCGCGACCTCGTGTTCCGCCCCGATATTCCCGGCATCGGCACCGACTGGCTGGCCAGCAAGAACGCCCCCACGTTCTCCCCCACCGGCCCCTACCTCGTCCCCGCCGCGTTCGTCGACCCCGCCGCACTGCGGGTATGCCTGCGGCTCAACGGCGAGGTGATGCAGGACGGACCGACCAGCGACATGATCTTCGACGTGGCCCGGCTCATCGAACACACCTCGGCGATCACCGAACTGCAGCCCGGCGACCTGCTGATGACCGGCAGCCCCGCCGGCAACGGCGCCCACCACGGCCGGTTCCTGCAACCCGGTGACGTCATCGAAGGCGAGATCACCGGGCTGGGAACCCAACGCAACCGCTGTGTGGCGGAACGAGAATCAGTTCCGCCCCGACGGTGACAGACGACCCGGGTGATCGCGTGGCCCCCACAGCCGGTCTCGAGCCGTCGTCGGGCTCTCCTTCAATAAAGAGGTGAGAACTGTGCCGCTCAGCGGCTGGGTGGAGTGCTGAATTCAATCGGGGGAGGACTGCCTTCGCGGAACTTGTCCATATTTGCTCAGTTGGCGAGAATCGCCACTACGTCGCACGTAGTACTCATCGCATCCCGCCGGTGGCTCCGTACCGCGGTTGCGGTAGATCAATGTGAGTTCGGCGCGGGTCGTAGGTGCGGGCCGTAGGATCGCGGAATGGTTTGGACCGCCGGGTCGCGATTCGCGCGTACGCATCCCGTCGCCATCGATGTGGTACTCGCGATCACGGTGTACGCCCTCACCCTGGTGATCGCCATGCGCGCCGGACGCTACGCGAACGTCACCCCGTCGAGTGCGATCGCCGGTTTCGGTGTCTGTGCGGCGATCGCGCTGCGCACCCGATGGCCGATGGCGGTCCTCGGAGTGAGTACCGCCGGCGCGATCGTCACCATTGTGGTCACCCACGCGAGGAGCCCTTATCCGGTCGTCGTCGCGCTCGCCGCGTACACCGCCGCCACCCGATTCGACCGCGCACCCGCCTGGACCGCCTCGATCAGCTCAACCGTCCTGCTCGTCCTGGCGGGGATAGTCTCCAGCGGCGACTACCTGGGCAACGTCGTCATCATTCAGCCGATCGCCTGGATCGGCATGGCCACCGCCGCCGGCGATGCGGTGCGTATCCGTCGCGCCTACGTCGCCGAGGTTGAGGAACGTGCCCGCCGCGCGGAGCAGACCAGGGACGAGGTGGCCGCGAGACGGGTCGCCGAGGAACGGCTGCGCATCGCGCGCGAGCTGCACGACCTCGTCGCCCACCGCATCGCGGTGATCAATGTCCACGCCGGTGTGGCTGGCCACCTGGTGCGCACCCAGCCCGAGGACGCCGCCGAAGCCATCGAACACGTGCGCGCGGCGAGCCGCTCGGTACTGGGCGAGCTGAGCACGCTGCTCGGCGTCCTGCGCAGCTCCGAGGACTCGCCAGCACCGACCGAACCGACACCTCGGCTCGCTCAACTCGACGAGCTGGTGGGATCCTTCACCGCCGCCGGTTTGACGATCGAGCTGGTGACAGCTGGACACGCCGATCCGCTGACCGACGCGGTGGACCTGGCCGCGTACCGCATCATCCAGGAGTCGCTGACCAATGTGCGCCGCCACAGCCGAGGGACACACGCAACAATACGGCTCACGCACAGACCGGACGCGGTGCTGATCGACGTACACAGTCCCGACGGAGAGCGGTCGCCCGCCGACGTGCTGGGCACCAACACGTCGGCCGGGCATGGCATCGTCGGCATGCGGGAGCGGGCCGCCTCGGTGGGCGGAACCCTTCGGGCCAGCCCTTGCCCGGACGGCGGGTTCCTGGTGTCCGCGGTCCTGCCGAGACGTGGCGGAGGCTGACGTGGACACCGTTCGGGTCGTGCTCGCCGACGATCAGGCGCTGATCCGGGCAGGGTTCCGGGTCCTGATCAACTCCGTGCCCGACCTCGAGGTTGTCGGCGAGGCGTCTGACGGCGGCGAAGCGGTCGAGCTGACCAGGACCGCCCGCGCCGACGTGGTGCTGATGGACATCCGGATGCCCGGGACCGATGGGCTCGCGGCGACCAGGCAGATCACCCAGGACGAGGACCTGGCAGGCGTGAAGGTGCTCATCCTCAGCACGTTCGAGATCGACGAGTACGTCTTCGAGGCACTGCGCGCCGGGGCCAGCGGGTTCCTCGGCAAAGGAGTCGAACCCAACGAGCTGATATCCGCGATCCGTCTCGTCGCCGCCGGTGAGGCACTGCTCTCACCCACCGCGACGCGCACCCTCGTCGCGCACTTCCTGGCCGATCCGAACCGCGCGCGGGCCGTCGATCAGGCACAGCTCGCTGACCTGACCGTTCGAGAACGAGAGATCATGGCCTTGGTGGCCACCGGCCGGTCGAACCGGGAAATTGCCGAGCAGCTCACCGTCTCACCACTCACCGTCAAGACACATGTCAATCGGGCGATGGCGAAGCTCGGCGCGCGAGACCGGGCCCAGCTTGTCGTGATCGCCTTCCAGAGCGGCCTGGCAAGCGCCTAGCCTGCCCTCGGCGGCTTCTAGGTCACGTTCGCCTCTTGTGCCCTACCCCGCTGGCTCGCCGCCAGGTAACCGACGAAGCCGACGATCATGATCGTCAGCACCAGGGCGACCCACCCTGCGCCCAAGCCGAGGCCGGTTTGCGCGCGAGAGGCCCCGAACCAGTCCGCGAAGGACGCGCCGAGCGGGCGAGTTACAACATAGGCGAACCAGAACGCAACAATGGCGTTCATACCGAACCGCCAGTGGGCGATCGCCGGAACCGCGATGAGGACAGCGAACATGATGCCTGACACCAGGAAGCCCAGTTTCCAGGTCGACGCGGTCAGGTCACCCAACGCAGTGCCGAGCGCAAAGGTGAGGAATACCGTAATCCAGTAGAACGTCTCTCGGCGCCGCGTGTAGATACTGTGAATGGAGAGAGTCTTCTCGCTCAGGTACCAGACCGTGAAGTTCGCCGCCAGCGCGCACGCGTAGAACGTGCTAGACGCCCAGAGCGGAACACCTATGAAAAATGCGATATCGGCAGCAATGGTACCAAAAAGACTCACCGCGACGACGGCGAACCAGTACACCCACGGCACATATCGGCTAACAGAGAACTGCAATACCAGCGCCACCACGAAGATACCGATGTCGATACCGAGCGAGCCCACGATACCGAGCCCCGCGACGCCAGCGCCCCTGTTGAGCAGCCAATCCGAGGCAGACTCGCCCATGCCGGTGGTCAACACTTTGATGATCCAGAAGATGACCGTCACCTCTGGAACCTTGCTCCGAGCGATGGCCGATCGGCCGTCCTGGGTCAAATCAGCTGTCGGCATATTTCGAGTCTTGCACGGCGCAAGTCCGTGGCTACCTCAATAATCTCAGCTACCCAAAGGCGGCGAGAAGGATGAACTCAGACCCAACGAATCCAGTGAGAACCTCGACATAGACTCAGTCGGGCCCGCTAACCTGCGAAAAGGTAGCGAAGTTAATTGACCTTGCAACGCCAGGTGTGGCGGAACAGCGAGGAACCGAGCTCTGCTCCAACCTGAGAGTCCAGAGCTGGGTCGGTCCGAAATACCGCAACGGCAGTATTTCCTCGGTACTGCGGTTGCAGTACCGGTACACCGTTTGTGGTACTCGTCCCGCCATCGCAATAAGTTGCCATCAGCTGCCGGCGGCATCGCGCGCAGAAGGTCTCCGCGCGGCCGCGGGCGTTGCCGGGGCCCCGTCACTCGGTTCACCAGCCTGAGTGCAGCGATTTTGGCATCCGGGCTGCTTCTCAGTTTAGGAGTGCTCCATGCCCCCGTACTCGATAGTTGGTCACCTGATCGGGCGAGCTCGGGCGCAACTTGATCTGCGCTTGTCGACAGTTTGCCGAGCGCTAACCCGGGACGTGGAAGCTCGTCAGTGAGGTCCTCAATGACGTCGAGCTCATCGACCAACCACGCACTGTTGCTAAATATTCAGTGCGCCCACTCTTCTTTCGGGGGAAGGAGAAGAATGAGCAAGCTCCCCATGATCACCGCCTTATTCTGGATTATGAAGATTCTCGCCACAACTCTGGGCGAGACCGGCGGCGACCTGGTGGCCCAGACTCTCAATGTCGGTTATCTCGGCAGCTCGTTGCTGTTCATCGCTCTATTCGCGATCAGCCTCGTTGCGCAGCTCCGGGTGAAGAAGTTCCATCCAGCGTTGTTCTGGGCCGTGATCCTTGCCACCAGCACGGCCGGCACCACAATGTCCGACTTCATGAACCGGACAGCGGGCCTTGGCTACGCCAACGGCGCACTCGTCCTGATTGCCTGCCTGGCGATCGTGTTCATCATCTGGCGGCGCAGCGGCCAGACATTCAATGTCGAGCAGATCAGAACATTCCGCGGTGAGGTCCTGTACTGGGTCGCCACACTCATCTCGAACACCCTGGGCACCTCCACCGGGGACTTCCTGGCCCACAACACCGGACTCGGCTTCGTCGCCAGCACCGTCATCATCACCGCTGCGCTCGTACTGATCGTGGCGGCGCATTACCTCACCCCGATCTCTGCGACGTTGCTGTTCTGGGGCGCCTACGTGCTCACCCGGCCGTTCGGCGCCAACGCCGGCAACACGCTGAGCAAGACCCACGACGAGGGCGGCCTGGGACTGGGGACCATGGGCGCGTCCGGAGTCCTCGCGGCGCTACTCGTGGGGCTGGTGGTCTATCAGACCCTCACGCGCCGCCGCCAGACACGGGAATTGGTCCCCGCCGGCGACGACCTCGCCCGCTGACGCCTCGGCCACCCGGCACTACGCCTAATCATCTGACCACTGATCATTTCTAGGAGTTTCTATGAGCTACGGCAATGCCCTGCGCCACGAAGTGCGGTCCGGCAACATCACCCCGCTCATCGGGGTGTTCGACATGTTCTCCGCCTCGGTGGCCGCCTCGCACTACGACGGCCTGTTCGTCTCCGGCTTCGGATTCGCCGCTTCCCACTACGGCCTGCCGGACATCGGTTTCATCGCCTGGCCAGACATGGTCAACTTCGTGCAACGGCTCCGCCTGGCCTTTCCCCGTCACCACCTGCTCGTCGACATCGACGACGGCTACGTCGACCCGGAAGTCGCGTGCCACGTCGTGGAGCACCTCGAACGAATCGGTGCCTCGGGGGTTGTACTGGAGGACCAGAAACGGCCTCGCCGCTGCGGGCACGTGGACGGCAAGCAGATCCTGCCGCTCGAGGAGTACCTGGAGAAACTGAACCTGGTACTCGAGACCCGCCAGGACCTGCTGGTGGTGGCGCGCACCGACGCCACCGAGGAGCCTGAGATCCTGCGCCGGGCCGAGGCCCTCGCGGCGACCGACGCGGACGTCCTACTCGTCGACGGCGTGCGCAGTATCGAGCGGATCCGGAAGGTCCGGGCGGTCATCGGCGACAAGCCGCTGCTGTTCAACCAGATCGCCGGCGGCAAGTCGCCGCGACTGTCGCTCTCGGAGCTCGAGGACCTGGGTGTGAACGTCGCGATGTACAGCACGCCGTGCCTGTTCGCCGCACAGACCGCCATGGACCAGGCAATGGTCCAGCTCAGGGCCCGGGACGGGCGACTGCCTGAGATCAAGGACGGCGACGTGGGCGTCGCGGCCTCGCTTGCCCTGCTGGAGGAAAACATCAGCCGCCACCACCCGAAGCACACACGGGAGCCGCTGGCGGTCTGACAGTCGCGCGAGCGCACGTGCCGCCGGTCCGACACGGCCGGCGGCACGTGCGCCGACTCGCACGTCCCACCCACGCACATCACACCGGAGGTCGTCTGACGTGGGGAAACACCGCAGGACTCCGGCGGGGCCACACCCTTCCCGACTCACGAACGTTCTCGCGAAGCTCCGCCTCGACCTCTACATCCTCTGCCTGCTCGGCACCGTCGGGGTTGCCTCGATCCTGCCGGCCAGAGGCAGTTCGGCGGTAGTTCTCACGCATGCCACGACGATCGCCATCGGGTTCCTCTTCTTCCTCTACGGCGCCAGGCTCTCGTCCAGGGAGGCCCTCGACGGGTTACGTCAATGGCGGCTACATGCCCTCGTCCTGGCCAGCACATACGTCCTGTTCCCGTTACTGGGACTGGCCGCGAAGCTCCTCGTCCCGACCGTGCTGACTCCCGAGCTCTACACCGGACTGATGTTCCTGTGCTGCCTGCCCTCGACCGTGCAGTCCTCGATCGCGTTCACCTCCATCGCCCGGGGGAATGTCGCGGCCGCCATCTGCAGTGCATCGTTCTCCAACATCCTCGGGATCGCGCTCACCCCGGTGCTCGTGGCGGTATTCCTGGTCACCAGATACGGCGGAATATCCTGGGGCTCGGTCGGTGACATCATGCTGCAGCTCATGGCCCCGTTTCTGGCGGGCCAGCTGCTGCGCCGCTGGATCGGCGTATTCCTGGCCCGACACAAAAAGGTCCTCGGACCCCTCGACAGGGGCTCGATTCTGCTGGTGGTCTACACAGCCTTCAGCGAAGGCGTGGTCGCCGGCATCTGGAGCCGCCTGACACCCGTGTCGCTGCTCCTGCTGGTCGGGACCAATGTTGTATTGCTGGCGCTGGTCCTGGGTGTCACGACCTGGACTGCCCGTAACTTCGGCTTCGACCGGGAGGACGAAATAGTCATCGTGTTCTGCGGCTCCAAGAAGAGCCTCGCAAGCGGGATTCCGATGGCCACCGTGTTGTTCTCGGCGCAGACGGTAGGGCTCGTCGTGCTGCCCCTGATGTTGTTCCATCAGATCCAGCTCATGACGTGTGCCTGGTTGGCCCGCCGGTATGCCGCACAGGAGGAGGTGCAGCTGGCCCCGGCAGAGGCCGGCGCGACCACCTGAACAACGAGGGGCGACGCGACCGACCTGCCAGGGCGGGCAGCCGGCAGCGTTTGCCAAGCGATTGCTTTTAGCTGGTCAAGCGGCTACCTCCAGTTCCATAGCGTCGGTTACATGCAGCTCGCCCTCAACCTGCTTGACTCCAGATCACTGATCGACAGCTTCGGCATCATCGGCATCTTCGGGGTTCTCTTGGCCGAGACCGGCCTGCTGATCGGGGTCTTCCTGCCCGGCGACTCACTGCTGTTCACCGCCGGACTGCTGACCTCCACCACGGGTGCGGTCAGCCTGCCGCTGCCGGGCGTACTGCTGGCGGCCGTCGCCGGAGCACTGCTCGGTGCCCAACTGGGATATCTGTTGGGCCGGCGCGCGGCCGCCGCCCTGCACAGCCCGCGTCGGGGGCCACGTACGGTCGCCGCGATGGCCAGGGCCGCCGGCCTGCTGGAGCACTATGGCCACCGGCGCGCGGTGGTGATCGCACGGTTCATCCCAGTGGTGCGCACCATGCTGAGCCCGGTGGCCGGCGCGCTCGGCGTCCCGCCCCGCACGTTCGTCCTCTGGCAGTCCGTCGGTGGACTGCTCTGGACCGTGGGCCTGATTCTCGCCGGCCACGCCCTGGGGGCCAGCGTCACCAACGTCGACCGCTACCTGTTACCCGCGATCTCGGCGATCGTTGTCCTCTCACTGGTCCCGGTCGCGCTCGAGATCGCCCGCGCCCGCCGGGCCGGGCGGGTCTGAGCTGGCTCAGTCGTCGAGCGGCAGATCGAACTCCCCGCGCCTCCTCCCGACCCTCACACCTCCTCCCTCGGTGGCGCGATGTCGGGTTGTCCGGCTGGGCGGGTGGCGACGGCCGTGGCAACAGCGAGGGCACCGATGACGAGGACGGTGACGACACCGAGGTATGCCCAGGGCACCGCGATCGTGGCCGGTGGCGGGTCGAACACGCCGGTGAGTACCGCCACCAGCATCTCGGCGAGCACCCAGCCGGTCGCGGCCCCGGCCCCCAGTCCGGCGCCGCCGAGGACGAGCGCCTCGCTCGCGGCGAGGCGGCGCAGATGACGCCGGCGGGCACCCAGCGCGACGGCGATGGCGATGCCTCGCCGGCGCTCCGCCAGCCCGAGGGCCAGCACCAGCCCGCCGCCGGCGGCGGCCAGGACCAGGGCGAACCCGAGCTCGATACGGGTCAGGCCGGCGAGGTCCACCGCGGTGAGGCTGGAGCCGACCTGGCCGCGCACCGTGCCGACATCGGTGACCGTGGCCGACGGGCCGAGCAGCGCCTGGATGCGGCCGGCGATGGCGGCGGTGTCCTGGCCCCCGGTGTCGACGAGGAATGCCCCGACCGCATCGCTCCCGGTGGCCGTTGCCAGGTAGGCGGCGTTCGCGACCAGGAAGCTGTCCTTGGGCGCGGTGGGGAACTCGGTGACGATGCCGGCGTAGTGGAAGGGCACGGGGATGAGTTGACCGGTCCGTGCATCGGGCAGGCGCAGGTTGAGCAGGTCGCCGGGGCGCAGCTGGAAGTCGTTGACGGTTTCGGCGCTGACCAGGATCGAGTCCGGGGCGGCGGCGAGCCGACCAAGCAGCTCGGCCGCGGTGCCGCCCTGGAAGTACTGATCGGGCAGCGAGGTGCCCCGGGTGATGGTGGCGGGATTGATCCCGTAGAGGTCCTGGAGGTCGGTTCCGACGTAGCCGAACCGGTGTTGGATCGGCTCGGCCGCCTGGACCCCTGCCACCACGGCGAGCTGCGCGGCCGCGGCGGGGCCAGCGGTGCTACCCGGCGGCTGGCTGACGGTCACGTCGGCTCCGTTGGTGAGCTGTGCGTCGACCTCGGCCTGCTGGCGATAGGTGGCGTTGAACGTGGCGGTGGAGGCGGCGAATGCGACCGCGAGCCCGAGCAGCACGATCGAGCGGGCCAGCGGGCGGCGGCGCCGCGACAGCATTGCCGCCGAGGTGGTGGCCAGATTGCCGGCGAGCGGGGCGATGATCGCGGCCACGATGGGGCGGCCGCGCCCGAGCAACAACTCGACCAGCCGCCACACGAGCAGTCCGGACCCGGCCCAGAGCAACGCCGGCCCGGCGAACGCCCAGTAGGACACCGAGATCCCGGGCACTCCCTCGGGCGCCAGCACCAACTGGTAGCCCGACCGGCTGGTCGCCCAGAACACCGCGCCGCCGCCGGCGAGCAGCCACAGGTCAAGGCCGTAGCGCGACCACCTGGGTGTCTCAGCCCGCCCGACGACCACCCTCCCGGCCACCACCGTCGCGGTGCGCAGCTCGCGGTACGCCGGCAGCAGGATCGTGGCAGCCGCGATCACCAGCCCGGTCGAGGTGGCGGCCGCTCCCCACGCGACGGCGTTTGCGGTGGTCGAACCGAAGCTTGCCGAGCCGAACGTCAGCCACCCGATCAACGCCGCCGCCCCGAGACCGGCCACGCAGCCCGCCACCCCGACGGCGGCGGCCTCGACGGCGACGAGTTGGACCAGCTGGCCGGCGTCGGCGCCCCGGGCGCGCAGCAGGGCCTGTTCGCGACGGCGCCGACTGGCGCCGGCGGCGGCGACCGCGGCGGTGAACAACCCCGCCAGTACCGCCCCCGGAAGGCCGAGGAACAGGAACAACACCTGCGCGTATGCGGCGTCGCCCCGGGCCTTGTCCAGGGTGGCGGCGAGGTTGTCCCCGACCATCGCGGCCCCCGCGGCGCGCAGCTCGAGATTGTGCGCCGCACCGACCACGGTGTTGTACGCCTGCGCCGGGTCGGCCGGCAGCCGGTGGCTGCGCGCCGCGTGGATCTGGGTGCTGAGCTGGTCGGGATGGGCTGGTGCGAGCGGGTCGAACACCTGGTGCCACTGTGCCTCGGGCAGCAGCAGCACGTTGTCCGGCGGCGCCGGCGGCTGGGACTTCGGCGCCGCGCCGACCCGTTGGAACAGTGAGTCGGCCTGGGGGAGGGCGACGATCCCGTCCACCCGCACCGACGCCGGTGCCAGCCCGGAGCGGTTGATTTGGATCGTGTCGCCCGCCGCGGCGTGCAGGTTCGCGGCGGTCTGTTGGGCCAGCAGCACCCCGCCGCTGCCGGCCAGGACACGGATGGCGGCGGGGAACAGCGAGCGGTAGTTCTCCGGCAGGCCGAGGACGACGCCCGGGCCGGTGGTCTGGGTCGTCGTGGCAGCCGGGTCCCCGGTGGCTCGAGTGACCGCGACGAATCCGCTGGTCTGGCCGAAATCGACCGGTACAGCGGCGGTGGTGTCCGGCGCGGTGCGCACGGCGTCGAGTAGCTGAGCCGGTGCCCCGCCAGGTGCGACCTGGACCTGCCAGTCCACGGCGACAGCCCGGGTGGCGCGGTCGGTCATGGTCGCCGTGGACGCGGCAAGGAACGCGCCGAGGGTGCCGAGCAGGGCCACCGCGACAGCGACGCCGGCCGCCGTGGCAACCAGCCGGGGGCCACGGTGGCGCAGCAGGCCGAGCAGCCAGGTCAGCTTCATCGCCCGACCCCCGCCGACGGCGTCGCCCGGTCATCGACGTCCTCGGCCGCGACGAGTCGGCCGTTGTACATCCGCCATCGAACGCCGAACCGGTCGGCGACTGCGTGGTCATGGGTGGCCACCACCAGCCCGGCGCCGAACTCCAGGGCCGCCTGTCGCAGCACGGAGATGACCTGGCTGCCGGTGGCCCGGTCGAGCTGGCCGGTCGGCTCGTCGGCCAGGATCAACCGGGGACGGGTGATCAGTGCTCGGGCCAGGGCGACCCGCTGCGCCTGGCCACCGGAGAGCTCCTCCGGCAGGTTCGCGCCGAGTTCCGCGATCCCCACCTTGCGCAGCATCTCGGTGGCCCGCGCGGTCGCGACCCCGGCCGGCTCCCCGGTGAGCAGTAGCGGCAGCCCGACGTTCTCGACGACGTCGAGGTCGGGCAACAGGCTCGGCCCCTGGAACATCATCGCGACGGCTCCCGGCAGGTCACGGGGCATCCCGCCGAGCGCGGGCCAGCTGATTCGCCCGGAGGTGGGCCGCTCGAGACCGGCCAGCAGGTGCAGCAGGGTGGACTTGCCCGACCCGGACGGCCCGGTCAAGGCCACCAGCATGCCCGGGCTGACCCAGCAGTCCGCCTCGTTGACCGCGAGAACGTCGGCTGTCCCCGCCCGGTAGTGGCGGCTCACCCGGCGGCACTCGACCAGGTCCTCCTCGGGCAGGTCGTCCTCGGGCAGGTCGTCCTCGGGTGAGGGGCGTTCAAGGTCGGCGCCGCTGCTCATCACGGTGCCACCAGCTGTCCGTCGACCAGTGCGATCCGTCGGTCCGCGGCTGCCGCGACGGCGTCGCTGTGGCTGGCGATCAGCACCGCCGCCCCGCGCTCCGCGGTTCGGCGCAGTAGCGCCAGCACCTCCGCCTCGGTCTCGGTATCGAGCTCTCCGGTGGGCTCGTCGGCCAGCAGCACCTCGGGCTCGTTGGCCAGTGCCACCGCCAGACCGGCCCGGCTGGACTCCCCGCCGGACAGCCGGCTCGGATACCTCCGGGCAAGATGCGACAGCCCGAGCGAGTCGAGCAGCGCGGCCCGGTCGGCCCGGTCGGTTCGGCCGGTGATACCACCCAGGTGCTGGACCAACGCCACGTTCTGCTCGACCGTCAGGTGCTCGATCAGGTTCGCCGACTGGAACATCATCCCGACGTGGCGGGCCCGGATCCGGGCGCGGGCCCGTTCGGACCGGTGGCTGATCGGCCTGCCGGC
>Ga0137415_10000915_pt1 | contig 28903 bp, 19 predicted proteins | sample CZODoug3_1_1_16f_FD_183082 | JGI IMG/M metagenome (GOLD analysis project Ga0137415, IMG submission 183082) | Vadose zone soil fungal communities from Angelo Coast Range Reserve, California, USA - CZODoug3_1_1_16fungal (Hybrid Assembly) | ecosystem: Environmental > Terrestrial > Soil > Vadose...
GCAGACACCGACCCGGCCCCGGAGTTCGAAACGTAGACGACCTTACTGTCTGGCGTAAAGGTGATCCATTCGGGCACTGAACCGGTTGGCGAATGTCCCAGCGGGTGAACTTCGGGCAAAGTTGCGTATCCGATTAACTTGAGCTCCGGCAGTGAATACTTGAAGACGGCATTGGCAAAAGTGCTGGCGACCCAGAGCGATTTCCCATCCGGTGCTACCCCGATTCCGTGCGAGGGGGTGCCGGTTCGACCTTCGGCGATGCCAAAGCTACCGGGTTGATCTGGCAGCTTAATTCGGGTCACCTCGGCGCGCTTGGCGAAATCCACAACCGCGAATCCGTTAAATCCAGACAGTTGGACAAAGATGCGGCTTGTCGAACCATCTGGGTTCGTTTCGAAGGCCATGGGGCGCACGGGGCTGTCGAATTGGACTTCCCATACTGCTTGCTCGGTGTGGAGATCGACAACCGTGGCGGCTTTGTTTTCTATCGAACCGCTGACCGCATACCTGCCGTCACGGGTAACGAACACGTTGTGGACGCTGCCATCCACGGGAATGCTGTTCACTCGTTTGAGGGATGTTGTGTCGATCACATCGATGACGCCTGGCTCCGCCCGGATGCCTACCAGCACCCGGCCTCCGTCCCCGGTGATGGCAAGGTTGTTCGGCCGGGCGCTCAGGGGCACTTTGTGGAGGATTTCTCCGCTCTTTCGATCCACGACGTCAAGCACGCTCTCCGATTCATTGCTGACGTAGACTCTCGTCCCGTCGGGCGAGAAAGCGATGCCATGAGGCAACTCTATGCCCCGTATCACTTGCACGACTGTGTTCGTCGGGGGATCAATAACGTCCACTGTATCGCTGGCGCTGTTGGTGACATAGATCCACGCCGTCGATCCCGAAGACCTGGAAGCGGGACCTGTGCGAACACCGCGCACCCATTCGGCCATGGCCAGCCAGTCGGGATCGTTCTGAGACAAGAACTGCCTGCCGCCGGAATGAAAAGGATCCCCGCCCGATTCGGGCGCGAGTGGATGGATCAAAAGCCTGCTCGAAGCGGGATCTCCGGGAACAACCTGCTGAAGAGCGCCCTGGAAGTTGCGCCGCGATTGGTCGTCAGTCCAATCCGCCCGTCCCGGTGACAACGTTTCGAGACGAAAACTTCTGTTCGATAGGATGTGGCAACCGTAGCAGCGGGCGTGCCCTGGCCGCTGCTTCAAAAAGATAGGCTCGATCGTCGTCTTAAAGAATTGGAAATCAGGGGCATCCGTTCCGACGGAATGCAATGCTGCCTGGGCGGTTGCCGGAGCCTGGGTGCTACGGCGGATCCAGTCGGCAAGCATTTTCCATTCTGGGTCGTTCTGCGAAGCCCAAAACTTGCCTCCCGTGTGGGTCGGATCGCCGCCTGCCTCCCGCGCCAAAGGGTGAAGCAACAAGGGGCTTTTCAACGGATCGGAGGGCATGACCAGCTGGCAGACGACCTCAAAGTTTCGGCGTGATTGTTCCGCGGTCCAGGAAGATTTTCCCGGTAACGGCGGCTCCAGCCGCAAGCGCGTGGCAAAGCTCGAATGGCAATCGTAACACCGCACACCATCTTGCCGCTGCTTGAGGAAAATGGGTTCGATACGAATTCGGTACGTTTCAAAATCAAGAGACAACTGTGCCTGGCCTGAGCGTCCGGCCGCTTGATGGTCCTGCGCTGGCGGTGTTGCCGCTGCTTGCGCGGCGGAGGCATTCGTCCCGGGAAGCCAGCCACTGAGAGCGCCGATGACAAACGGCACTAGCTTCGCGTTTCTCAGATGCCTCATTCCCGCATTCCTCTCCCTCGACTTGGAATCATTTGGCGAACCGCCTCGATAGGTCAGGGACACTCGCAGGCGTGTAATTCGGACAGGCACAAGATGGACGCAATGCACCGAGAAATTCCCGCCCATCGCTAGTGTCCGACCAACTACCTCGTCTTCTGAGCTAGAAGGAGAAGCGAGCAGACAGCTGTATCGCTCTGGCTCCGTAACGGGACGCAGCCGCCAGTGGCTTGCCGAAGTCCGGATTCGGGCTGGCAACGTAAAACGGCATGGTCGAATCCGGCTGCGACGTGTTGTATTGCACCTGATTTACGGGACTCTGCTGGAAGTTTGGATGGTTCAGCAAGTTGAAACCCTCCGCAACAAACTTAATGCTCATCCGCTCATTGATTCTCACCACCCGGGCCAAGTTCAGATCGATGTTGTTAACGCCGGGCCCGCGGAACGAGTTGAAGCCCTCCCCTGGCACCATTTTGAAGTTAATATTGGCCGCATCCAATTCCGCTTCGAACGGACGGCCGCTGGCGAAGGTCACCACCGACCCTAGAATGAACCCTTTGACGAAACGCTGGGTTGGAGACCATGTCCCCGTCAAAACCAGGCGTTGCGGCTGATCGAGCTGAGACAGGCCACGCTGAGACTCGACCGCAAACTGGTTGTAGTAGCCGCTACCCTGGTCAATGGTCTTCGAAAACGTGTAGGACACGCCGCCCTGGAACTGCGCGGAGTTGTGACGGAGCGAGATCTGGAGGCCGTGATAGATGGACAACCCGGAATTGTCGATCTCGTTGATCGTGCCGAAGTTCGGATCCAGATAGCCGTCAAAAGCTCCATAGTCCGGCACAGTATAGATCTTGCCGCTTGGCATCTGCAGCGTGTCGACAGCAACCCCGCCCTGGGATGGCTGGAGAGCGGGGGGGAATAGGTTGATGTCCAGTCCAAAGTTTCCATTTGCTTGCCGAGTTACTCCGTTGGAGTTCCCCAACAACCGCAAGCCGTGGGTGTACACATAGCCAACGCTAAGAGCCGTGCGAGGGCCAATCTGTTTCTCGATCTCGAGGTTCCCCTGCTCTACATAGGGACTGCGGAAATTCGGCGAGAACACCACCAGGGAAGGGGTACCACCGGCGCCCGTCGGGAAAGAGGTCAGGCTGTTTGGGTAGGTCACGATCGGGTTGGAATTCCCAAACGCCGGACCCGGAACAAACAGGAACTGGCGATTGATGCCATTCGATGTCAAGCCTTCGGATACGTCGAGCAGGTCCGTCATGGCATAAAACAGGCCAAACGCGCCCCGGACCACGGTTGTGCCCTTCTGGCCCGGAGTGTAGGCAAACCCGATGCGCGGCGCGATGTTGTTCTTGCTGTACGGGATGTTGCATGTCATCGGGAAGGCGGAGTTACACTTAGGCGGCTTGGGAAGTTTCTGCAAGTCCCAGCGGACACCATAGTTAACCGTCAGGTGGCTGTTCAGCCGGAACTGGTCCTGTCCAAACAGGGAGTAGGTCGGCACCGTGAAAATGGTCGTGTCCTGCCCAAAGGATTGCAAATAAAACTCGAAATTGCCGGGAGGGGCGAAGGCGTTCGGATCCGGATTGCCCCCCACATCAACCAGGCTCGAAAAAAAGTAAGCGCCGTGGGGACCATAAACGAAATAGTCGCGATCGTGGTTGAGGTTGATGTCCACCCCGGCCTTGACGGTGTGGCGGCCCCAAGCCTTGGTTAGGTTATCCCCAAACTCAAGACGCCGGTCTGAAGTCGAAAGCTGGAACCGGTTTCCACCCAATACCACGCCTTTGTCGGGATCCTGAATGATTACTGCAGGTCCAGTCGGCGGCGTGCCGGGCAAATCAAGGTGGAAGTCGTTGCCGAAGTGGAAGCGGAACTCGTTCACAGTACTCGGCGTGAACGCGGTGTGCAATGTGAACTGCAGAAAATGGCTGGTTGCGCCGTCAGTCAGGCTAAGCCCATCACCGGTGGAGGTAGGGGTGTTGAAGTATCCATGAGGGCTGCGAAAACGCTGGTAATTGTAGGAAACGTCAAAGGTGTTCTGGTCGTTCAGCACACCGTTAACCTTGCCAAACGTCGTGTTCTGATTGAAGCTGCGAGCGTGAGATCCGGATGCTGCTGACACCAGAAACGCCACATCCGGGTTATTCGCAAGATAGTTGGGCGGCAACGTGTTCAACGCCAAGGGGGTGTCATTCACCGTGAGCGGCTCATTCCTGACCTGGCCTTCGTAGTTGGCGACCCAAAAGAGGCGGTCATGAACCAATGGCCCGCCGACGGTACCTCCGAACTGTTGCCTGCGGTTGTGGGGTTTTGGAATTCCCAGCTGTTCGTTTACCCGGTCGTTCGCATTCAGCCCGGAGTCCAGAAAGTAGTAGTAGGCGTCCCCGTGCAACTGGTTGGTGCCGCTCTTGGTGACGGTGTTCACCACGCCGCCGCCCGCCTGGCCAAATTCGGCGTTGAAGCCGTTGCTGATAACCTGGAATTCCTGGATGACGTCCTCACTGAATTGGAATGGGATGCTGGTGCGACCCATCTGTTGCGCGAAGAAGGCATCGTTGTCGTTCGCTCCATCCACGGTGTAGTTGTTGTAGTTGCCGGCGAGGCCGTTAAAGCTGATCATGCCGAAATCGCCGTCCGTGGAGACGCCCGGGGTCAGCAAGACAAAATCAGTGAAGTTGCGTCCGTTCAATGGCAGCGAGCTGATCGATTTCTGGTCCACTACGGTACTGAGCGCCGATTGAGAGGTATCCACCAACGGGGCATCGGCGACCACGGAGACCTTGGTCTCTGCGGCTCCAACCAGCAGTGCACGCAGCAGGTTGGTTGTCGTTCCGACTCTTACCTGTACATGGCTGGTCACGTCCGTCTTGAATCCGGCCTTCTGAATCGTGATCTCGTAGGGGGCGGGCGGCAGGCTCAGGAAAACAAAGCGCCCGGTCGAATCTGACTTCTGCGTGAGGGATACCCCAGTGTTCTCGTTCCGGATGATCACCGTGCTGTCCACAATCGACGCGCCCGAGCTGTCAACAATGGTACCGTCCACTCTCCCGGCGCCCAGGGAAGACTGGCCACGTGCGAGCGTGGTCAGAAGCAATACAAAAGCGAGGACAAAGAATTGGAGTAGCAAACCGTGTTGACCGCCTCTGCGGCTCTGCGATTGCGACATTGGTCCCTCCCAAATAGCTGTATTGGCGCCCAGTTGCAGCCTGAATGGCGATTGGTGCGGACATCCACCACCGGTTCGAATGATTCGCTTGGAACCGAACATTGCCCTCGAATCGATTCTCTTCTCCAATCAACTTTGTTGGTACCCGGCGAAGTTTGGAGCAGGAGACCGCTTCGCCCGATCAGATTTCTGAAGTAAGGGTCGAAGCTCTCGGATGTTCGTTACGTTATCGAGTTCATACACGCGCTCAATCAAGTTCGAGCATGCCGCGGCACCGAGAACGGGCGTCATCAACTCGCGCGCCTTCGCGACCACCTCGTCGCGCGTCATTGGGTTCTCAGGAGTGCCGCGTACATGCTCCACACGCTCAAGGAGGTGTGTCCCGTCAGTTAGCGTAAGTTCGACAATGGCCACTCGTACCGGTATCAGGCGCTCGAGTTCCTGGTCGGGGACGAGCCGCACCTTAGCCCGCTCGCGGAGGACCGCCGGGTCCTGCATGCGTGCCTTATCGTGTGCCGCATAGAAGGATACCGTCTTGTCGATCAGCATCACCGCGACCAAGTGCTGAAGACAGATGTCCGGCATGTCGCGGTTGTTCACGGTGTAGGCGGCGCTGGTCGCGACACGGACCATGACCTGCTTCACCTGGTCCGCTTGAAAGGGTTTCCGTTTGTGCAGATTGTCCAGCGCGTCCAGCGGCGCCTGGATTGGACCTCCCGTAGTCCACTTCTTGAGGGTGGTCAGCGTTACCCCATAGCTTTCGCCAAGTTGCTCGATCAGTCCCGCCGGATCGGCTTTAGCATTGTAAGACTCCACGAAATTATTAGGACCGGAGAGAATATCGTTGACGCCGGTCCAGCCCGAGTGAATGACCAGGGCAGCGTTGACGCCGTTGCGTGCTCCCATGGCGCCGAACAGGAAGGCTTTCTCGATATGGTCGGTGTCGCGTCGCCACGCTCCGATACCGGCACCAGCCTGCTGTGCGGCATAATCAAGCAACCAGCGCATCTGCTGGGCGTCCAGACTGGCAACGCACCCTGCAGCGGCCGTCGCACCCATGGTGCCTACCAGGTTGTGCGTTTCTTTCATCCCCGGACCGACGGTCTTCATGGCCCGCATGGCGACGTCGTAGCCGAGCGCTACGGCCCGCAGGAAATGCATCCCACTGGTGCCGAACTGCTCCCCCAAGGCGAGCGCCGCGGGCACCACTGCGCATCCGGGGTGCGCTCCTCCGGTCGTGAAGTCGTCGTCAGTTTCATCAGAATGAGCAAGCTCGCCGTTCGCGAACGCCGCCTCGATAGGTCCGCACAGGACCTGTGAGGCGACTACCGTGGCAACCTTCTCGCCACCGTAGGTGCGAGCGAATTGGATCGCCATTCGTCCGGGGGGCAGCTCGGATCCCGAAACCATGGCGGCGACCGTGTCGAGGATGTGATGCTTAGTTTCAAGCGCCACCTTGTGCGGCAGCTCGCGGTTGCGCGCCTCAGCCATGTATGCGCTAAGCTTCTCCATGACTGGGCTGATGTCTTGGGCGACCGCCCTCGCTATCTTCGGAAACGCGGCGGCGGCGGTAATCCAGGCCGCGCGCTCGAGCAAGCTACGCCGGGTTAGGGTTAGCAGGTGGGTTTCACGCCGCATGTCTGAGGGTCGATCTTCAGTGTCCACTTTTGCCGATGCCGCCTTGGCTAGAAGATTACTTTGACTGCGAATTGAATTTCCCGCGCCGTCGTCGTGGTTTTGGACAGGAAGCCGGCCACGCCGGTCGGTGCCCCGGTTCCATCGAAGATGTCCGTATTGTCGGGCGCGGTGGGCGGAGCAAAGTTGGCGTGATTGAGGATATTGAAGATCTCGGCGCGGAACTGCACGTTGAAGCGCTCCGAGATTCTCCTGATGTAGTTGTTCTTAAACAAGGAGAAGTCCCACTCTGTAAGACCTGGACCGATCAAAATGTTGCGGCCAGCATTGCCGCGTAGGTTGAAGCACGGCGGGAATGGAACTGGCGCCCCTGCGCTCGGTGGCGCCGGGCTGCAGTTTGCCGTCCAGAAGGCCATGTCAGGCGCCGTGGGGACGGCGAAGCACTGGGTCTTGACGTAGTTGATGGGATTCCCGGGATTTGTCAGCGTTTTGCAGCCGGGGCCGCCCAGCCGGTTGGGGACGTCCCAGTCGTCGCTGCTGAGCGAATTCAGAGGGTCAGACCCCGTCCCCCAGGTTGCGCTGAACGGCACGCCGTCACTGGCCGTAAAGATAAGTCCCAATTGCCATCCTCCCAATGCCCATTGGGCTGGCGCGGAGAGCGATTTCGGCGATGGAACCTCCCATGTGCCATTTAGGACAAAGGTGCGCCCCACATTGAAATCCGACAGTCCACGATTCAATTTCAGGTCGAACCACGGGAGGCTGGAAATAGAGTTGCCGAAAGTGTCGCCCGCGAGGGACGCCGAACTGGTGTCCATGCTCTTCGCCCAAGTGAAGGTTCCTTGCACCTGAAAGCCATGGCTCATGCGCTTGGCCAATTGTGTTTCCAGAGCATTGTAGTAAGAGCTTCCCCTGTAAAACATGCCCCGAACCGAGCCGTAGTTCGGATTGATGGGGTTGGGGGGGATGCATGGGGCGGGGTCGCTGCCGTTGGGATCGGTTTGATTGCATTGTGGAGTATACAGGTTGCCGAGGACATCGACTTGCGGCCACAGGTAGCCCGCCGGGCTCTTAGTCGGGAGAACCAGGTCGGCTTCGTCGACGCGGAAGGGTTGATGCACACCACGCGAACCCACGTACGCGACCAATGCGGCCAGCGTCGGAGTAAGCTGCTGCTGCACATTGAGGTTCCACTGCATCACGTAATTCCGCTTGGCACTCGAATCAACGAACGTCGAGCGCAGTGTATTCGCCGGAAAAGAGGAGAGCCCGGAGAAGAACGTGCCGGCGCTGGGAGAGTTGACCGCCGTGTAGGAGAAAAAAGGAGCCGCCTGAGTCGTCAGGAGTATGAACTGATAGGGCAGAGGCAGAACGTCGAACATTCCAAATCCCCCGCGCACTGCAGTTTTTCCGTTGCGGAGCGGGTCCCAAGCAAAACCAATGCGCGGTTCAAAATTCTTGAGTGTGGGATTGTTGAAGAAAGGGCTGCCAAGATGAGGGTTGGCGTCCGACAGGTTCTTTAAGTTCGCGAGCTTGCCAGCCGTTTCGGTCGGCACGCTCGACCTCTCGTAACGCAGCCCCAGATTAAGAGTCAGATTTGGCCGCCAACGCCAGTCATCCTGCACATACACGCCAAAGATGTTCTGGCGAAGATTACGCGGTGAAAGGGTGCTGGCAATTCCGCCCTGGAACTTGCTGGGATTGTTGGTGAGAAAGGCCTGCAAATCAACGAAGCGCCAGATTCCGTTTGGATCGGTATCGGCAAGCACATTGAGCATCATGCGTTCAAAGGCGAACCCGACCTTGATGGAATGGGCGCCTTTGCTGAGCAAGGCGTCGTCGTACAACTGAAAGGAATTCCAGTGATAGAAATAGGTCGGGCTCCCCCCGATGCCGCCCGTAAAGGATGTGATCCCGGACATCATGACCTGCGAGGCACCCCGGCCCGCGAACGCAGAGCCCCCAACGCCCAAGTCTGTTCTGGCGGCGTCCGGGTTGATGGCCTTCAGGCTCTGGTTGTTGTTGACGGCTTCGTGGTTGTAGCCAAAGCGGACAGAATTTGCCAGGCTAGGCGAAAAAAGGTGGGTCTCCTCCGCCGCAAAAATCTGTCTGGACGTCAGGGTGTCAAACTCGACATTATTCAAGCCGTCGGGAGACGAGTAGGGCGTCTTATCGAACATGTACGTGCCGGACAACCGATCCTCGGGCGAGAAGTTGTGGTCGAGACGGGCCGTGACGAAGTTTTCGTTGACGACCTGCTGACCAGCGAAGGTATATTCTCCGATGTCCCCGTTCCCCAGGATGGGTCCGTTGGGCAGATGCCAGAAGGTGAAATACTGCTCAGCGGACAGGTCCACGCCATTCGCGTCTGTGTTTGACCCGGCCGGGAGCTGGGTTGTCGTGCAGGGACTGCTCGGGTCCGCCCCCGCCGGGTTCGAGCACAAGAGCCCGTTGCGCGCGTTTTGCGACGGCACCGTCGTAAGAGACGTAATCCCTTTCGACTGGCGGATGCCTTCATAGTCGGCGAAGAAAAAGGTCTTGTCCTTGAAAATCGGTCCGCCAATCGTTCCTCCAAACTGGTTCCGCTTGAAGGGTGGGATTGGTTGTGTGTGGTCATCGAAGTAGTTCCTGGCGTCCAGCGCGCTGTTTCGGAGGAACTCGTAAACGCTGCCGTGCAACTGATTGGTTCCCGAACGCGTAATGGCGTTAACCACCCCACCTGAGGTCTTGCCGTACTCTGCCGAGTAGTTGCTGGTGAGGACGGAGAACTCCTGAATGGCGTCCACCCCCAAGCTGCCTCCGAGAACACTGCCAGGCGCCCCGTTCGCGTAGTCGTTGACGCTCACGCCGTCCAAACGATAGTTGTTTTGCTGCGGCCGGGCGCCGGAAATGGTCAACTGTTGTCCGAAACCGCGATTTCCTCGGTCCGTGCCCGCCGCGAAGCTGGGCTGGGTCTGGATGGCATTCACTCCAGGCTGCAGGGTCGCAAGGTCCGTCCAGCTACGTCCGTTCAAAGGCAGTTCACGGACGGTAGTGGCATTGACCACCGCGCTGATGTCAGAACTGTTGAGTTGGATGGCGGGCGCCTCGGAGGTAACCACTACAACTGTTTGCGACGTGCCCACTCTTAAAGCGAGGTCAAAAATCTGCTGCGCCCCGACGGTGAGAAAGATACCCGTCCGCTCTTCCGTATTGAATCCCGTGGCTGAGACCGTGACCGTGTATTCTCCCGGAAGCAGGTTTGCCGCTGTGTAGAAGCCTTCAGAATTCGTAGTGACCAACGCGATCACCCCGGTCGCCACATTCTTGATTGCAAGGTGCGCTTCGAGGACCACTCGGGCTGAGGAGTCCGTGATGGTTCCGGAGAGAGTTGCTCCCGCCACCTGCGCTCGAGTTGGGACGGAAAGCACAATTCCGAGGATTAGAGTCGCTACTGTCGCGCGACCAATCGCATACGCTGCAGAACTGCTTCGCGAGGACACAGGGACACCTCCACACTTGTGGCGGAGGTCAATGTACGCCCGTGACCGGCTTAACCTAACATTAATTTCTGTTCAGGTTGACTTGCGAGACTGGTCTCGGCGGAGTGAGCCATTGGCAGCACCACCGTGAAGGTAGAGCCGACTCCCAACTCACTCTGGCACTCGATGAAGCCACTCTGGGCATGCGCGATGGCTTGAGCGATGGCCAGACCGAGCCCTCCGCCATGGGCGTCGCCGTTGCTGGGGGGGGCGGCACGGAAGAACCGGTCGAATATGAAAGGCAGGTGCTCGTTGGAGATGCCCGTGCCATGGTCTTCGAAACTAGCCCGAATGGTACCGTCTTGCTGCGCTAGAGCTACGCGAACTTGAGTGTCATCGGGAGAATACTTGATCGCATTGTCGAGAAAGATCAGAAACAGTTGATGGAGGAAGGCCTCGTCCCCAGAGTAACCCATCCCCTCGCTCAGCTCCCGTACGATGGCAATATTCTTCGCGCGCGCCCGCGAGCTCACCAGAGCACAAGCTTCTTCCAGAACCTCATTGATGTAGATCGGCTCGCACATCAGGTGTAGCTGTCCGGCGTCCGCCATCGAAAGCGTGAACAGCCCTTCCACGATTCGAGTCAGCTTCTTGAACTCGTCATCAAACAGCTGGAGGGTTTTCTGATATTCCTCGACACTCCGGGGTTTGGAAAGCAGTAGTTCAGTCTCGCCGTGAAGAACGGCGAGCGGTGTGCGCAGCTCGTGGGAGGCATCGGTCACAAATTGACGCAGCTGACGGACGGCGGAGTCGACGCCCTGCAAGAGCTGATTGAACGTCTCCGCCAAGCGGCCAAGTTCGTCATGAGGAGAGGATATGGGTAGCGGTGTCCAGAATCCTTGGCGGTTTGTGACCTGTTTCGCCATCAAGGCCGCGTGCTGGGTGAGCGCAGTGATCGGTGTGAGGCTTCTGCCTACATAAAAAGCTGAAATCCCAGCGGTGAGCAAGAGACTCAGAGGAAACAGCAGCAGGGCAACCCTTCCAAAGCTGCGCAGCACACCGCTGGTGCCCAGAGTTGGGATTGCCACCACCAAAACGCGCGGCTGGTTGGCTGGCTGAAAAGGAATGAGGGCGATGCGCACCGATTGGGCGTTCCCGATGCTCGCAATCCCGAAAGTTGGGCGTAAAACCGCAGAGCTCATTCCGTTCAAATCAATTGGAGTCGTGAGGTTTCTGGAGTGTTGTAGAACGTGACCCGTCGAATCCAGGACCTCAAAAAACTCGCCCGGAATGTCAAGCCGGTTTATGTCCTGCGCATTGGGTTCAGTGACGATGTCGGCAACGATGGGGCGAGCCGTCTCGAGCAGCTGGCGGTTGAGTTGAGCGGCAATCTCGTGAGCGAGGAGACCCCAGAACGCAAGGTAGGAGCTCGCCAGGAGTACTCCAACCATGGTGGTGAAGAGCAACATCATCCGAAAACGAAGGGTCTTGGCTTTCATGATTCCGGCACTCCCAGGCGGTAGCCGACGCCGCGTACCGTGTGAATCAGTTTCGCCGGTCGATTCTGGTCAAGTTTCTGACGTAGTCGGTTGATGTACACCTCAACCAGGTTGGTCTCGCTGTCAAAATGGCAGTCCCAGACGTGCTCAACGATTTCACTGCGCGTGACCAGTTGGGGAGCGCGAAGCAGGAAAAGCTCGAGGAGAGCGAATTCTTTGGTGGTAAGGGGAATTACCTCTTCGCCGCGGGTCGCCCGGCGGCGGTGACGATCCAGAGCAAGGTCAGCATAGCGGAGTTTTGCGTTGCCACTATGGAAACCCCGTCGAACCAGAGCCCGCACACGCGCCAGGAGTTCCGCCAAAACAAAAGGCTTGGTGAGATAGTCGTCCGCACCGGCGTCCAAGCCTTCCACTCTCTGTTCGACCAGCCCCCGAGCCGTGAGCATCAGAATGGGAGCCTCCAGCCCTCGCTGCCGCAACTCGCGGCAGACTTCAACCCCACTGAGGCCGGGCAGTCGGACGTCGAGAAGAATGGCATCGTAAGGGACGTCCGTACCCAATTCCAGTGCCTTTTCCCCGGTTTCGACAACATCGACCGCGTAGGTGTTTTCCCTTAAGGCTCGCGCAATAAAGCTGGCCACCTTCCGTTCGTCTTCAACCAAGAGGATCCGCATAGGACCTGCTCAGGTATCATCGCATATCGACGGCCATCGTTAAACAGGTGCGCCACCGGAGATGCGACGAAAGACGGCTTTGCGCCGGCATCATGGTCGCTCACAGACTATCGAAACGCGCCCCGCTGGCTTGGGAAGCTCCGCTGAACCTTGACCACGCAGCTCGCTGACAAAGAGTCCTTCTTCAGTGCACCTCGAAAACAAGGATCTCGGCGGCCGTGGTTTCCTGCTGTGGCACGGCCACGAAGTATCGCTTCAGCTCGGGAACGAGGCGTGCGGTTTTCCCAAGCTGCCCTGTACGCACCTTTCCAAGGAGCTTGTAGTTGTCCGGGTCGGTCTGCTGATAGACATCTGCGTTGCCGTCGCCGGCGGCATACAGGCGTTTGCTGGCGCCGTCATACGTCATATCGTCCACCCCCTTTGTGATTGGTAAGGCCGCAAGCTCCTTTCCAGTTTGCGTGTCGAACACCACGATCTGTCCACTGCGACAGGCCACAAACAATCGATGGTTGGTTTCGTCGAAGGCTATGGCGACGTTGGTCTTGCCCTCGGTGACGGGCCAGCTGGCGAGAACTTCCCGTTTGCGCCGATCGATCACATCCACCTGATTCTTGGCCTTATTGTTGACATATATTTTCGGGCCCGACTTCTCCAGCGCCATCGCCTCAAGAGTGTCGCCGTCAATCTTGATGTCCGCCAGTTTCTTGCCCGCGGTCGTGTCGACGACGCTGAGCATCGAATAGGTCTGATGGACATCGCCCCCGCCGTTGTCGATGTACAGATATTTTGTAGTCGGATCGTATCCAATCGAGTCCGCGTCCTCGAGCAGTTTCACGCTCGACAGCAGGTTGTACGATGCTCCGTCGAAAATCTTCAGATCGCCCGCCTCCCCATCCGTCACGTAGATGCGGTTGAGGTCTTGGCGATACAGGACGGCGTGCGGCTTTTCGATACCACCGATGGTCCGGATCATCTTCCCGGTCTCAAGGTCGAAGACCAGGACTGCCTTGTAGGCCTCCGGCGTAGCAAAGAGGCGTTTGCCCTTCAAATCGACCTCGAAATGATCGAAATGTCCCTTAACGTCAGGAGGCAGCTTGATGGTCTGGATGAGCTTGAGGGGCCCGGTCTCCTGACCCCGCGCACGGACTCCGAGTGTCATGAAAATCGCAATGAGGACTGAGAACAATTTCTTCATTTTCTCTCCCTTAGGCGGGTGCTTGATTTCGGTCAACCGAATCGCAAGAGTGTGCTTGAGGCTGCTCCGGCCTCGCAATGCTCGTCGACCATCTTCGAAGGCACATCGCTTGCCAGCCCGCGCGCCAAAGCATAATTCATTCATTTCCGCGCGAACTTAAAACAACATTAATTTCTGTTTAGCTGCAGTAAGAGATGAAGATCAGTTCAGCTTGAAAACAGGCTCGTTAAATAGCTCCAACCTCAACATCCGCGTTCCGTGCTTAGAGAGTGCGTTGACTCGACCAGAACCGTAGCGTAGCATCCGCCCGGTTGAGCGCCGCTTTGTTCAGCTGAAGCAGCGGAAGTTTCACAGGTTGTTTCCCCGGAGGGTCCGGACTGGAGTGCCACATCAATTTAGAGGGGAGATGTATGAAGCGAATGCAAGCTGTCGTTTTCGCGTTGTTTGTGGCGCTGGCGGCCTGCTCCGCAGCTCAAGAGCACACTCCCTTGAAACTTGTGGAAACCATCCCCGTGCCTGCCCTCCACGATGGAGATTTCGACCACTTTGCTCCAGACCTCGATGGACACCGACTCTTCCTCACCGCGGAAGAGAATGGAAAGGTTGTGATCATCGATACCCGCATGAACAAGCTGGTGCACACCATCGATGACGTGAAGGCGCCGCACGCAATCCTGTACCGCAAGGATCTCAAGAAGCTTTTCATCGTGGATGGCGACTCTTCCGCGGTCAAGGTGTTTGACAGCGATAACTATCAATTGGCTGGGGAGATCAAGGTATCCATCGACGCAGATTCCATCGCCTACGATCCCGCTACCAATTACCTCTATGTCGTGAACGGCGGCCGAGAAGCACATACGCCGTATTCGTTGATCAGCGTCATTGACACCAACACCTCTACAAAGTTACGCGATATCAAAATCAACTCGAACCACGTGGAAGCGATCGTGCTCGAAAAGTCCGGGCCGCGCATGTTCTGCAACATCACAGGTCAAGGCGCCGTAGGGGTCCTCGACCGGAACAAGTTCACCCTGATGGCAACATGGCCCTTGCCATCGGGCGACAAACTGAACGTTGCGATGGCTTTTGATGAAGCCAACCACCGCCTGTTTTCGGTCACGAGAAACCCGGGAAAGTTGATTGTCCTTAATTCTGACAGCGGCAAGGTGGTCACCAGTCTGCCGGCCGTGGGCATGGTCGACGACATGAGCTACGACGCGCAACACAAGCGCCTCTACCTTGCGGGAGATCAATTCCTGGATGTCTTCGAACAGAAAGATCCCGATCATTACGTTTTGCTGGCGAAGATTCCCGGAAGCTTTCGCGCGAAGACCGGGATTCTGATTCCAGAACTAAATCGCTATTATCTTGCTGTCCCCCATCACGGGGAACAGCAGGCCGAAGTGCGCGTGTACGAAGTTCAGCCATAGACAACACCTCAGCCCATGGTGACCGGGCTGCGCATTTGCCGGCCGCTCAACCAGTGTCGAAAACAGGAACAGGGTGCTGTTCTCTTGATGATAGCCGCGCAAGGGCCGGATGCCAGGGCGGGAATGACTGGATCCCGGACTTCAATTCGCTGGATTCGGATCATTCCCGTCGCTCTCGTCATGTACACGATCGCATTTATCGATCGTACGAACATATCTCTCGCCCTGCCGCGGATCAGTCGGGACCTCCATCTAGATCCCCAACAAGCAGGAACGGTCGCAGGCGTCTTTTTCTGGGGGTACCTGGCGCTGCAGATTCCGGGCGGGCATCTGGCCAAGCATTGGAGCGCCAAGAAATTCATCAGCGTCCTATTGGTCGCATGGGCCATCTTCGCGGTAGGCTGCGGTCTGGCTCGCACGTATCGCGAACTGCTGCTGCTTCGCTTGCTCCTGGGAGTGGCGGAGAGCGGGGTTTATCCCGCGACCTTGATACTTCTCTCGCACTGGTTTTCCCGTTCGGAACGCGCACGCGCCAACGCACTCTGGCTGCTCTGCTTGCCGGGGGCGGTCATACTCTCGTCGCCTTTCTCCGGGTGGATTCTGGACCATTGGAGTTGGCGCGTGATGCTGGTCGCGGAAGGTTCATTGCCCTTCTTGTGGCTTGCCGTCTGGCTTGCGTTCATCGAAGACCACCCGGGGGAGGCGATTTGGCTGCCAGAAAATGAACGCGGCCCGCTGGTAGAAGCCCTACGCCGAGAATCTTCTGAGCTGGAGGATTCTGACAAAGTCTCCTACCTGCGCGCGCTCCTGCGGCCGCAGGTGTTTCTTCTGGCGGCCGTATATTTTTGCTTCGTCAGCGGACAGATGGGGCTGTTGTTTTGGCTGCCCAGCGCCATGCAGAGGTTTAGAAACCTGAGTGGTCTTTCGACAGGAATTCTCTACACCATCCCCTTTATGGTAGGCGCTGCCTCGCTGCTCCTGATCTCGCGTCACTCGGACAAAGTGCATGAGCGCCGCTTCCACGCCGCTGGAGCCATGTTGTTCGGGGGAAGTTGCATCCTGCTTGCGGTGGCCACGATTTCCCACTCGTTGTTGATCAGTTTTGCGTTCATTGCCCTCAGCGGCGTGGGCGCCTACGGGCCGATGGGCTCCTTCTGGGCCATACCGACAGAAACTTTGTCGCCAAAAATCGTCGGTTCGGTAATGGGTTTTGTCAATGCGATCGGCAACCTGGGAGCTTACTTTGCCCCTCTCATCGTCGGATATCTCAACAAGAGGACGGGAAACTTCCTGGCCGGATTTACGTATTTGGGCGCGATCACCTTGATCGCGGCTGGACTTGCCACGCTGGTGAGGGCGGCTCCCGCCCACTCGGAAACCAGGTCGTCGGAGAGGTAACCGTGTCTCAAGGAAATTGGCTGCACGAAACATCGCATCAGATCGGCGTAATGATTGTTCTCGGCCTGCTCTCCTATTCGTCGCTGGCGCAGGAACCCGAGACGCCGCCCCCTCCCCCGCTTCCTCCGCCCCAGGTTCGAACGAATCAGCGGGTCGCAATTCGAGCGGGCCGCATGTTCGACGCCCCATCGGGCGATCTCAGAAAACAACAGGTCATCCTCATCGAAGGGACGCGAATCGAGCAGGTGGGCCCGGCGGAAGAGGTTCACATCCCCTCCGGCATCGACGTGCTGGACCTGACGAATGCGACCGTTCTGCCAGGGCTGATCGATGGGCATACCCATGTCTTCGCGAGCGGGCCGGACCTCGATGAGCAGATGTTGAAAGAGTCTTTGCAGTACCGCACGCTGGAAGCGCTCGTCAACGCGCAGCGCGATCTTTATGTTGGGTTCACCACTCTACGCGACTTGAAGACGCTGGGCGGCATGTACGGGGACGTCGATCTGCGAACTGCCATCAACAATGGGTTGGTTCAAGGCCCGCGCATGCAGGTTTCTGGACGCGGCTTTCAGACCACTGGCGGATTCCGTCCTAAAGGTTACTCGCGCGATCTTGCGCTGCCCTCGATGCTGGAGACCGTCGACTCACCGTGGGAAGCTCGCAAGTCGGTCCGCGAACAGATCATGAACGGCGCCGACTGGATCAAGTTCTACGCGGCGTACGAATTTGCCTTTGCGCCGGACGGCAAAATGGTCATACCGCCAACCTTCACGCTAGAGGAAGTCCAGGCGTTCGTCGAAGAGGCGCACGACAAGGGACACAGGGTCTCCTGTCACGCTTTTGGGGGGAAGGGACTGCGCAACTGCCTGGCCGCTGGTGTGGATACGATTGAACACGGAGTTCAGCTCTCCGATGAGGACATCCAGCAATTCAAGTCCAAGGGCATTTATCTTATCCCGACGCTCTACCACTACCAATTGGAACGGGAGCACGACGCCGGAAAATACGGTGGCCATACAGTAGCCGAAGTGTCCGAGCCAAACTTCCGGCGCGCCGTCGCGGCCGGTGTGAGAATTGCTTTCGGGACCGGAGTCGGTCCCTTTCCCCACGGTACCCAAACCAAGGAATTCGAATACATGGTCAAATTCGGGATGACCCCGGCGCAGGTCATTCGCGCTGCGACCATCGTGAACGCGCAAATGATGGGATGGGACGCCAAAATCGGATCGATCGAACGCGGGAAATTTGCTGATCTCGTCGCAGTATGCGGCGATCCCCTGGCCAATATCACGGAACTCGAACGCGTCAGATTCGTTATGAAGGGAGGTCAGGTCGTGCGCAATGATCTGGACTCGCCGGGTGGCAAGGGATGCAGCCAGAAATAAATCCGCAGGATGGGCAGGGTTGAACATGTTAAGGCGTGACTTTGGAAAGGCCGCTCTGGGTGTGATCGCTTCCACCGCACTCCGCCATCCCGCCCAAGCCGCGGAAGTTGCCGCGGGCAGTGATTTTCCCAAAACCAGCGGCCTGACAGACTATGTCAGCAATTTTGTGGCAAACACGACGTACGGGGATATTCCGGACAAGGTGATCGAACTGGGCAAGAAGTCGATCCTGGACGGTCTGGGACTGGCGCTAGCCGGGTCGAGGGCGCAGACCGGCATTGTTTGCCGCCAGTATCTGGAGACTCTCGGGATCTGCGATGGAAAAGCCACCCTCATAGGATCCGCGCGGAAAGCATCTGCGCGCTTCGCAGCCTTCGTCAACGGAGTTTCGATTCACGCGGACGATTTCGATGACACCCAACTCTCCGCTGCGAAAGACCGCGTCTATGGGCTATTAGTCCATCCAACGGTACCGGTGCTTCCCGCTGTCCTGGCACTCGCCGAACGTGGAGGTGTTTCCGGCAGGGAATTGATGCTGGCCTACCATTTGGGGGTCGAGGTGGAATGCAAGATCGCGGAAGCAATTTCACCCCGCCATTATCAAGATGGGTTTCATTCCACCGGAACATGCGGACCATTCGGTTCAGCAGCGGCCTCGGCCAAGCTGCTTGAGTTCGAACCGTCGAAAATTCGCAATACTTTTGGTCTGGCGGCAAGTCAGTCGGGGGGGTTGAGAGAAAACTTCGGTACCATGACGAAGCCGTTTCAGGCCGGGCACGCCGCAGAAAGCGGGCTTGTGTCTGCTGAACTGGTCAAACTGGGCTGGACCGCTGCGGAGCAGATTCTGGAGGCGGATCGGGGCTTTTTCCATGCCTTCGGAGGAACGTATGACTCAGCGGCGATTATCGGCCGGCTGGGAAAGCCGTGGACGTTTGCATCTCCCGGGGTTTCCTTGAAGCCCTATCCATCGGGCTCTCTTGCTCATCCCGCGATGGGCGAAATGATTCGTCTCATCGAGGCCAACAACCTAGTGGCGACCCAAGTTGAAAGGGTCGATGTCGGCGCCAATCACAATACGACGACGACTCTTCTTCACCACCAGCCGAAGACCGGGCTGGAAGCCAAGTTCAGCATGGAATTCTGTCTGGCAATTTTGCTCCTGGAACGGAAGGCGGGATTGAGGGAGTTCTCAGACAAAGTGGTTCAGAGAGCCGACGTGCAGGATATGGTGCAAAGGATAAACTTTTACGTGGATGCGGAGGCCGAGAGCGCCGGTTACGACAAGATGACCTCTCTCCTGAAGATCCATTTGAAGGATGGGAGAGTGATCGCGGGTCGGGCCGATTTTGCCAAGGGCAGCCCTGCGAATCCCATGACTTTTGAAGAAGCAGCGACCAAATTCCGGGGATGTGCCGAATCTGCAGACTGGCCAAAGGTCAAGACCGAGAAAATCATCGCATTTGTTAAGACCTTGGATTCGGTTCCGGATGTGAGCGCGTTGTTTCCATTGCTTTCCTCGGGAAAAAGGTAAAGTACAGCGCGCATGAAAACCTTCAACATTGCAGTCATCGCAGGCGATGGCATCGGGAAAGAGGTGGTTCCAGAAGGCATCCGGGTGCTGGAAGCCGCGGGGCAGCGTTTTGGATTTCAATGCAACTGGCATGCATTCGATTGGAGCTGCGAAACCTACGTAAAGACCGGGAAGATGATGCCAGCGGATGGTATCCAGCAACTGCGGCCTTTTGACGCTATCTTCCTAGGCGCCGTGGGATACCCAAGCGTTCCGGATCACGTCTCGCTCTGGGGACTCCTGATCCCCATCCGCCGGAGTTTCCGACAATACGTCAATTTGCGGCCCGTGCGCCTTTTCGAGGGCGTCGAAACTCCCCTGAAGAACTGGAAGCCGGGTCAAATCGATTTCTGCATCGTCCGGGAGAACAACGAAGGCGAATATTCGAACATTGGCGGGCGTCTCTACGAGGGAACAAGCGAGGAGATGGCGGTTCAACAGACAGTTTTCACACGACGCGGGGTAAACCGCGTCCTGCGATTCGCGTTCGAGTTGGCTCGCCAGAGAAACAAGCATTTAACCTCCGCCACAAAATCAAACGGGATCATCCACACCATGCCCTTCTGGGATGAATGCTTTCATGAGATGGCAGCGGAATACCCAGATATCCGCACGGACCAGTATCACATCGATATCCTGACGGCTCATTTTGTGCGCCACCCGGACTGGTTCGATGTCGTCGTAGGCTCGAATCTTTTCGGGGACATCCTCTCCGACCTGGGCCCGGCCGTGGTCGGATCGATCGGCATCGCCCCCTCCGCCAATCTCAATCCGGAGAAGGAATATCCATCCATGTTCGAACCGGTGCATGGCTCGGCGCCCGACATTGCGGGGAAGGGAATCGCGAATCCCATAGGGCAGATCTGGTCGGGCGCCATGATGCTGCGACATCTGGGCGTACCGGCCGCGGCGGATCGAGTCGAGAACGCAATCGCAGTGACCCTGGCTCAGTCTGGAATTGGTACTCCCGACATTGGAGGCAACGCGACGACGAAGGACATCGGGACGGCTATCGCCGCGCAGGTGAGTAAGACGAATTAGGTTACCCCCTGTCGGGCTGATGATCGCCAGCGTCTCCTCCGTGTTGCAGGCAACCGGAACAATTTGGAGACCTGCCCCCGCACTTGACAAAGAGAGTCAGCCCTTTCAGCGCTCTTTCAAACCCTTCCGTGAATAGGAAGAAGGCGATTCGCGAGCATACTCAGAGTTCTATGACCACGCCCTTTGATCGGCGATCGAAGGTCTGGGCTGTCGTACGCGTCTCCAGCGGGAATTTCCTGGAGATGTACGACTTCATGGTCTTCGGGTACTACGCCTCCGCAATCGGCCAGGCCTTCTTTCCAAGCGGCAACCCTTTCGTGTCGTTGATGCTATCTCTGATGACCTTTGGAGCGGGCTTTCTGATGCGGCCGCTCGGAGCCATTGTGCTGGGTGCGTATACCGATCGGCATGGACGCCGAGCCGGCCTCATCCTGACGCTGGGCCTGATGTCGGTCGGAATCATTTCGATCGCATGCATGCCGGGATACGCGACGATCGGCCTGTTGGCCCCACTGCTGGTGCTGATTGGTCGTCTACTGCAAGGTTTTTCGGCAGGGATGGAATTGGGAGGTGTCTCGGTGTACTTGTCCGAGATTGCGACGCCCGGGCACAAAGGGTTTTATGTCAGCTGGCAATCGGCGAGCCAGCAGGTGGCCGTCATGTTCGCTGCAGTACTCGGAGTCGTGTTGAATTCGGTTCTGCCGCCACGAAAAATGATGTTGTGGGGGTGGCGTGTTCCACTGCTTCTCGGTTGTGCGATCGTTCCGTTTCTCTTCCGGCTCAGAAGGTCCCTCCAGGAGACGGATGAGTTCATCGCGCGCAAGCACAGACCCAGCACGCCGGAGATTCTCCACTCGCTCACGGCCAACTGGAAGATTGTGATCATCGGGACCCTGATGGCGACGATGACCACGGTATCTTTCTACATGATCACGGCCTATACGCCCACGTTCGGCAACTCGGTGCTCAATCTGGCGAGCATTGACAGTCTGATCGTCACGCTGTGCGTGGGTGGCTCCAATCTATTCTGGCTCCCGATCATGGGGACACTGTCGGACCGGGTTGGTCGCCGGCCGTTGTTGGTGGTTTGCACAACCTTGATGCTGGTCACGGCCTATCCTGTGATGTTGTGGCTGGTTGGTCAGCCCTCTTTCGCAAGGTTACTCACCGTCGAACTCTGGCTGTCTTTCATCTACGGCAGCTACAACGGCGCCATGGTCGTTTTCCTCACGGAAATCATGCCGGTCAGTGTACGGACCTCGGGTTTCGCGGTTGCCTATAGCCTTGCCACCGCGATCTTTGGCGGCTTTACTCCTGCAATCAGCACCTATTTGATCCATGTCACCGGGAATCGAGCGGTGCCGGGGCTGTGGCTGTCGTTCGCCGCCGCATGCGGTCTGGTGGCCTCCCTTTTGGCCAGACCTCAGCTCGCTACGTTCGATACCCAATAACTTAGGTTTGCCTGGAAGATGACGCGAGTGTTGAAACCATGGACCTGCGTATCCCCGCCCCGCCACCGTTTACCGGGGGGCGAGCCCGACAGGCAATTCCGAACGGTCAGGATCGCCCGGGGGGAGAGAATGGACGCGCTTACCACAAGTGCAAGGTTATGATGCGAGACTGCCGCGAAAGCCCCGCTCCTCGTTCCCTCTACCTGACAAATTATTAATGTTCAGTTCACGTGGACACAACCGCCAAATGCACGATAATCGGCGTCCGTAATATCATCAGTAGAAAGCAACACGCCGGCGAGTGCGCACGCAGATTGAGGAAAGCCGACCCGTCATTCCCCCATCCGACGCGTTGGCTCCGAGTGTGGACGAGAAGGCGGTTCCGATTTCACGAACGAGGGAAAAGTGCTCAAGCGTCACTGGCTCGTCGTAGCAGGAACAATCGTTGTGGTTTCGGTCTTGGCTGCCTTTAAGTTCAGAGGACAGGACAAGCCGCAATACTTTACAACCGCGGCCGACCGCGGGGACATTCGCGCGGTCGTAGAGGCTACGGGCACGATCAATGCGGTCATCACAGTCCAGGTCGGTTCGCAGGATTCGGGGACAATTTCTCATCTTTTTGTGGATTTCAACTCGCGCGTGAAAAAAGGACAGGTGGTCGCGCAGATTGATCCTGCTCTATTCGAAGGCGCTGTCTTGCAGGCGAAAGGGGACCTCGCCAATGCGCAGGCCAACGTAGCCTCGGCCAGAGCCAACCTCGAAAAGGCTAAGGCAGGGGAAATTCAAACCAAGGCGGACTACGATCGTGCGGTTGGCCTGGCCAAAGAATCAGTGATGAGCCAGCAACAACTCGATTTAGCGAAAGCCAATCACGACTCAGCGCTGGCGGCCGTTTCCGCAGCCGATGCCCAAGTCACGCAGGCCCTGGCTCAAGTGCAGCAGAAGGAAGCCGCCTTGACCGTGGCACAGACCAACCTGAACTACACCACCATCCACGCGCCCATTGACGGAACTGTGATTGCGCGGAACGTCGATGTCGGGCAGACGGTGGCGGCTTCGTTGCAGGCTCCTACGCTTTTCACCATTGCGCAAGATCTCACCAAGATGCAGGTATACGCCAGCACCGACGAGTCGGATGTCGGTATGATTAAGACAGGGCAACCGGTCACATTCAAAGTGGACGCCTTTCCGCGCGATACGTTCATCGGGCGCGTCTCCCAGATCCGAATGAACGCCACGACCGTGCAGAATGTCGTTACCTACAATACCGTGATCGACTTTGATAATCCGGACCTAAAGCTCTTCCCCGGAATGACCGCCTACATCACGATTCCGGTGGCTTCGGCGAGCGACATCTTGCGGGTTGCCAATGGGGCACTACGTTACAAGCCTGACCTCACGGCGGAACAGATCCACGCGCTGTATCAAAAGTACGGGCTGGATGACAAAATCAACGCCCAGGTCGCGAGCGACAACCCGGGGAGCGGCGCAGCCGGTAAGCAGAGCCGGGCTCATGCGCCCGGCCAAGACGGTGGCGGGAACGATGCCGAGCAAGGACGGACGCCGCATCTTGACGTCGCGGTGGTTTGGAAACTGCATGCGGACAGAACGCTCGAGCCGGTTAAGATCCGCAGCGGCATCACCGACCACACGGTTACAGAGGTCGCCCAGATCCTCAAGGGTGAGTTGAAGGAAGGCGAGGAACTGGTCACTGGTTCGATGACCGCCAGCAAACCCTCGGGCCCGGGCATGGGTGCCCAGCGCCGGTAGTTGTTGAGCATACCGCAGCAAGGCAGACAAAACGCTTCGACATGGCCACGACCTCACAACCCGAGGCAAAGCTCACAGCAAGACAGGATCGCGAAAAGGTAATCCTGGTACAAGAGATTCATAAGTATTACGAACTGGGTGAGACGCGCGTGCACGCCTTGCGCGGCGTAGGGGTCGAAATCGCGCGTGGGGAATTTGTCACCATCATGGGCTCAAGCGGCAGCGGCAAGTCGACATTTATGAATATTCTGGGCTGCCTCGACAAACCCAGCGCCGGACGCTACCTGCTCGAAGGCGTCGAGGTTTCCAGCCTCAGCAAGAAAGAACTGGCGACAATCCGCAACCACAAAATAGGGTTTGTTTTTCAGGGGTTCAACCTGCTGGCAAGGACCACCGCTCTCGAGAACGTCGAACTGCCTACCCTGTACGCGCGCATCAGTAAGGCCGAAGGCGAAAAACGGTCGCGCGAGGCGCTCGCTCTGGTCGGACTTGAGAACCGCGTCGCACATTTCCCCTCGCAGCTGTCCGGCGGTCAGCAGCAGCGCGTAGCCATCGCCCGTGCCCTGGTGAATCGGCCCTCGATTCTGCTGGCCGACGAGCCCACGGGCAATCTCGATAGCCGCACCGCGGTCGAGATCATGGACATTTTTCAGAAGCTGAATGATGAGGGTCTGACGATTGTGCTGGTGACGCACGAACCCGATATCGCACAGTTCGCGAAACGCAGCATTCAGTTTCGCGACGGCAAGATCCGCCGTGATGAGCCGATCCAGAATCGGCCGCGGGCATCCGATGTCATCAAGAACCTCCCAACCTTGGAAGACTGAGAGTATCCATGGATTTGCTCGCAATCATCCGGATCGCCATGCGGGCCCTGGCCCGCAACAAGATGCGCTCGATCCTGACCATGCTGGGCATCATCATCGGGGTGGGCGCGGTGATCGCAATGCTGGGGGTAGGACAGGGTGCGCGGGAGACGATGCAAGAGCAGATTCAGGCAATGGGTTCGAACCTGTTGTTCGTGGGCGCAGGAACGCTCACCCGCAGCGGCATGCACATGGGCTGGGGCTCGACCAAGAGCCTGATCTACGATGACATGCTGGCCATATTGCGTGAATGCCCAGCGGCGCACGCGGCCGCCCCGGGCAGCAGCTCCAGCGGGCAGGTCGTTTTCGGCAACGACAATTGGGCTACCCGTGTGAATGGCACCGAGCCACCATATTTCGATATTCGTAGTTGGCCGTTTCAGCAGGGATCTGCCTTCACGCAAAATGATGTCGAAATGTCTGCCAACGTAGCCGTGGTTGGAGAAACGGTTCGCAAGAACCTGTTCGGCGCGACTGATCCGGTGGGCCAGACGATCCGGATCAACAACCTGCCATTCCGTGTGACGGGCGTACTGGCGCCCAAAGGGACATCCGCTGCGATGGGCGATGACCAGGATGACATCATCATGGTCCCGCTCACGACCCTTCAGAAAAAAATCACGGGTCAACCATGGTTGCGCTGGATCATGGTGTCAGCCGTGTCCCGGCCGGCCAGCTATGCAGCCCAGCAGCAAATTACCGCACTCCTCAGAGATCGCCACCGCATTCGCGCGGGAGACGATGCTGATTTCTTCGTGCGAAATCTCGCCGACCTAGCCGACGTCGCCGACGAGGCTGGCCAGGTCATGACCATGTTGCTTGCTTCGATCGCCAGCGTTTCGCTGGTCGTGGGCGGGATCGGCATCATGAATATCATGCTGGTATCAGTGACGGAGCGTACCCGCGAGATCGGTATTCGCATGGCCGTGGGTGCAACCGAAGACAACGTGCAGAAGCAGTTTCTCATCGAGGCCGTGGTCCTCAGTTTGATGGGGGGAGTGATGGGCATTCTCTGCGGGTTGGGTGCTTCGTACGCGATCACACAAACGCTTGGGTGGCCGGTTCTGGTTTCTCCACTCGTGATCTTGATCGCAGTCGCATTCTCGATGGGGGTGGGAGTCTTTTTTGGCTTCTACCCCGCGCGCAAGGCAGCCCAGTTGGATCCCATTGAGGCGCTCCGCTATGAGTGACAGCGCTGTGCGCCTGCTCTCGCGATGAGGGGATCCCGTCGGGAGCATTTTCGGCGTGATCCGAGCTCATTCATAGCGCAGACCCTGGATGGGGTCGAGCTGAGACGCCTTCCGAGCAGGGTAGTAACCAAACAGGATTCCGAGTCCGGCGGAGAACACGCCACCGATCGCAAATATGCCAGGGGAGAGCTTGGTTGGCATTTGAAAGAGAGTTTCCACGAACGCGGATGAGAGCAGGCCCGCTAAGAGGCCAAGTAAGCCTCCGAGAAGACTCAGCGCGATCGCTTCGCTGAGGAATTGGAGCTGGACATCCGATTCGGTAGCCCCTACCGCCAGTCGCAGCCCGATCTCACGCGTACGCTGAGTGACAGACACCAGCATAATATTCATGATCCCGATACCGCCCACCAGCAAGGACAGAGACGCTACGCTTGCCAGCAGTATGGTCATAATGCGGCTGGTCGCAAGTTGGGCCTGCACCACGTCCTCCGGGCGGCGGATGTTGAAATCGTCGTCTTCTGCCGGGTTCAGATGGTGCCGTTCCCGCAAGAGACCTATGATTTGCTTGGTAGCTTCCGGCATGGCGTCCCGGGAGACAGAAGAGCAGAAGATATCGTCCAGCCAGAATGTTCCCGTAATCCTTTTCTGCGCCGTCGTAAACGGCATCACGACGAAATCGTCCTGATCCTGTCCGGTCGCAGAAAAGCCCTTGGCCTGCAAAACACCCACCACCTTGCAGGGCATAGTTTTAACACGGACCGTTTTGCCGATGGGGTCTTCGCTCCCGAACAGATTGTCCACCACGGTTTGACCGAGAACACAAACCGGCGCAGCTGAATCGACGTCGGCGTCACTGAAGAAAGTCCCCAGCCTCATATTCCATCGTCGAATCTGCAGAAACGCTGGAGTGACACCTCGAAACCTCGTGGCCCAATTCTCCCCCGCGTAGATCACCTGAAGACTCCCGTCCGCATTTGGGGACATAGCTTTGATCAGCGGGACCTGTTCTGCTATCGCGGTGGCGTCGCCGAGTATCAGCGTACGGTCACCCCGAGCTCCGTAGCGGATGCCATTCCTGGCTCGGCTTCCGGCCTCTATCCAAATAAAGTTGTCTCCCAGACTTTGCAGCTGGCTTTCGATGCTGCTGCTGCCTGCGTTTCCAATCGCGACGACACAGATGAACGCGCCCACGCCCACGGAGATGCCGAGAATCGTAAGGACACTCCTGACCCAATTGCGCCTTAGCGCAGCGCTCGCTTCCCGGATTGTGTTCTTGAGATTCATGTTCTCAGATGTAGGAAACCCGATCAGCATACACCGGACGAGGCCTTCTGTTCAGCGCCGATTCCGGCAGCCCGGTTGCGACCAGAAGTGTGCGACACATGACGAATTCCTCGGTCTTACCTCGCGTAACTCGCTGAAGACCTGTGCTTTGACAAACCCGCAGTGCGAGAAATGTGAGCGCTGGGGGGGGAGAGGCTCAGTCCTGGTTTGCGTCTGTTCATCCATGAAATCTGTGACGGTTGCACTGGACCTCTAGGATGCGTTGCTACCTCGCCGGGCGGGATCGCAAGCGCAACGGGTAACCATCGTCCTCCGGAAGCAGGCCGTTCACGCGCACCACCTTCAGCGAGCTGTTCACATCCGAGGCTCGCAGATAGCCCAGCGCTCCCGGCGTCTTCACGACGAATTTCCTCACGTCTCCCGGAGTTGCCAGAGTCGTCGGACTCGTAGAGAACTCGCCCCGAAACACGCCGAGAAAGAAATACTTGTCGAGGTCGCTATTATTCATCCGGTAAATCACCCGAAGTACAGTTTGCCGTTCGGCGGTTCCGCGTGGCATGGCGACTAGCGTGACGCGACGCCTACTTGACCACCACTTCTTCTCCCCGGAGAAGATCTGGCGCAACTGCCCGAGCGTGACATTGTCTATCGGGTTCTTCTGGTTGACGACGATGGCCAGCCCCTCCCAGGACACTCTGGGAGCGATCAAAGAGTGAGGCTGTTGTGGAAAAGGGGCCTTGCTCGACGCCTCATCCAGCGGCGCGCCGACTGCCATCACGAGCAGCAAGACACTCAGCGCCGCCTTCATTGACTCCCTCCGAATAGGATAGGTGAAAATCAGAGGGGAGGCGCGCGGACAGGCAGACAACTGTCAGCGTGCCAGCATTGTAATTCAAGTCGTTGCGCTTCGCCACAAAGAACCGAGTCGCGATTCGGCCTTATGTACAACCTCTCCGCGATCTTGGACTTCCGTAGAACTGAACACGATGTTTGCCAATTTGCACGGTGTCGCCAGATCTTCAGCGGCGATCGCTCGCATCCTTTCCTGGACCTGGCGCTGTAAATCCGCGACCGGGCGAAAATTCCGCAAGCTGCTCAACCGGAAGATCGTCGAGCAAGACCGGAAATGTGCAATCTTTCGCCAAGAGTTCGCGGATTACAGCGATATCGTACCGGCCACAAAGATCCCAAGGGAATGGGAGGCGCCTGGCGAGATGACCATCCGGACAACATCCAGGCAGCGCATTGGTGGCGCAAATCATAAAAGGGGTCGACCAGAATGGACGGTTAACGGCCCATCAGGCCTTGTCGACCTATCAACCCGGTCGATCGATATCTTGCGGCGATGCTAGTGTGCGCAATTTGTGCCTCTGTCGCGATCAAAGAGGGAACTTCATGATTCGCTGCCCGTCCGTTCTTGCCACGACTGTTTTCCCTGACACGCACGTATTGGCAGAACTGTAGCAAGGGATTACATTGAGATCATGACGATTGTCCAGGTAAGTTGGTTCGACTCCGAACGAGACATCAGGCGCAACTATCCCAGTGCGTTCGATGGGATACCCGAACGATTCTCTCCGCCATGGCCGAATATGTGTTCCTCGATTCGATTGAGCATGTGCAGGAATTGCGAACACGGATAACAGAACATGTTCCTGAGAAATCCGATCTTCTGCTTTTCCAGTTCGGCCATCAGCTCGATGAGGTGCTTGAGCGAGCGGCCTAGACGATCGAGTCGCCAGACCACAAGCACGTCGCCTTCACGCAACTGTTCACGCGCGCGGTCGAGGCCGGAGCGGTTCTCAGCTTTTCCGCTGATGACATCCTCGATGATCTTTTCGCACCCTGCCCTCTTCAGAGCATCTTTCTGCAGGTCGAGGTTCTGCTCCTGGGTGGAGACTCTCGCGTAGCCGATGCGCATGTACTGCCGGAATAGTTAAGAAACTCGTGGACGTGACGGGAAGATTTACCTTGATTCTTTACTGGCTTTCTTTACTGAGAAAGGCAAGGAAAATGGGGTCTGAACAAGAATCTGGATAAATGCGCATACTACGCGGCTTTCTGAAGAACG
>Ga0137415_10000916_pt1 | contig 28890 bp, 22 predicted proteins | sample CZODoug3_1_1_16f_FD_183082 | JGI IMG/M metagenome (GOLD analysis project Ga0137415, IMG submission 183082) | Vadose zone soil fungal communities from Angelo Coast Range Reserve, California, USA - CZODoug3_1_1_16fungal (Hybrid Assembly) | ecosystem: Environmental > Terrestrial > Soil > Vadose...
CTGACGAGGGTGGGGCGCGAGCGCGCGGGAGCCGCGCGCGCGGCGTGGCAGCGCGCCGGTCCACGCGAGAGCCCCTAGCTCGTCGTCCGCCGTGCGCGCGTGGCGCTGCCGCCGCCACGGCTCTCCGTGAGAAACTGCGCCGGCCGGTGGGTGCCGGGGTTCGTCTCCGTGACGCTCGGCCACGCCTTGCCCGCCGACGCCGAGCTGACGGCCGTCGCGCTGGGCGGCACGGCGTGGGTGACGATGCCCGGCGAGCTCCAGGCCGCGCTCGGGCTCGAGATCAAGCGGCAAGCGCGCCCGCTGTTCGCCCACGCGTTCGTCGCGGGCGTCTCCAACGATTATCTCGGGTACTTCGTGACGTCCGAGGACTACGACCGGCCGGCATACGTGACCTGTGCGGCGGTGTACGGGCCGCGGGCAGGCGAGTGTCTCACGGGCACGGCGGTCGACCTCCTCCGAGGCCTCCGGGGCCAGAGGCGGCCCGCGGCGACGGGGTCCGGACCGTGCGACGGAACGAGCGGCCGATGAGGGCCGCGGCGGGGCTAGGAGGCTGCCGCGAGGCGGCGAGCGAGCGCGGACTTCTTGCGGGCGGCGGTGTTGCGGTGGATGACGCCCTTGGAGACGGCCTTGTCGAGGGCGCGGATCGCCCCCAGGATCGCGGCCGACTGCGCCGCGCCCTCACCCGCGCGGGCGGCCTTCACTGCGGTGCGCACCTTCGTGCGGATGGCCCGGTTGCGCAGCCGGCGCCGCTCGTTCTGACGGATGCGCTTCCTCGAGGACTTCGTGTTCGCCACGTCGACGCTCCTTCGATCCAGTCTCTGATCCGCGCTGCATCATGCCCGAACGCCGGGACGATTTCAAGGTGAGCGCGATGGAGCGCCAGGTCGTCCGAGCCCTCGGCTCCATCGGCGGCGCGACGCTCCTCTCGCGCATCGCGGGCTTTGGCCGCGACATGATCGTCGCCCTCACCTTCGGCGCCGGCCCCGTGACGGACGCGTTTTTCGTCGCCTTCCGCATCCCGAACATCCTTCGACGACTCCTCGCGGAGGGCGCGCTCTCGACGGCCATGATCCCGGTCTTCAGCGAATACACGGTGAGGCACCCGCGGCCGGAGCTCCTCCGCATGCTCCGCGCCGTGCTGGCCCTCGCGCTGCTCGCGCTCACCGTGACGACGCTGCTCGGCATCCTCGCGGCACCGTGGATCCTGCGCGTGATCGCGCCGGGCTTCGCCGTCGACCCCGCGCAGGCCGCGCTGGCGACGCTGCTGACCCGCGTGATGTTTCCGTACCTGTTGCTCGTCGGGCTCGCCGCGATGGCGACCGGTGCGCTGAACGCGCAGGGCCGCTTTTTCGCCGGCGCGATCGGGCCCGCGGTCCTGAATCTCGGGATGATCGCGGCGGTGCTCCTCCTCGCCATGCGCCTCGAGCCGCCCATCCTCGCGCTGGCGATCGGCGTCCTCGCCGGGGGGCTCGGCCAGTTTCTCGTCCAGCTCCCGAGCCTCAAGAGCGCGGGGCTCCTGGTCGCCCCCTCGGCGGAGCTCGATCATCCGGCCCTCGGTCGACTCGTGCGGCTCCTCGTTCCCGCGGTCTTCGGCCTGGCCGCGGTCCAGGTCACGGTGTTCGTCAACACGTTGCTCGCCTCGCTCCTGCGCCCGGGCTCGATCTCGTACCTGTACTACGCCGACCGCGTGATGGAGTTCCCGCTCGGGGTGTTCGGGATCGCGCTGGCGTCCGCGTCGCTGCCGGTGATGGCGCGTCACGCGGCGGCGGGGGAGACGCGAGAGCTCGTGGCGACGCTGAACTTCTCGTTACGCCTGACGCTCTTCATCTCGGTGCCGGCCACGGTCGGCCTCGTCGCGCTCCGGGCGCCGATCGTGCGCGTCCTGTTCGAGCGCGGACGCTTCGGGCCCGCCGAGACCGCCGCCACCGCCGACGCCCTCGCGTGGTACGCGGTGGGTCTCGCCGGGTTCGGCGCGTCACGGATCGCCGCGCAGGCGTTCTACGCGCTCGGCCAGGCGGGCACCGCGGTGCGCTGGGGCATCGTCTCGGTGGCCGTGAACGTGCTGGCCGCAGTCCTCCTGATGGGCCCGCTCGCGCACGCGGGGCTCGCCGCCGCCTCCTCGGTCGGCGCGTACGTGAACCTCCTCGCGCTCCTCTGGGTGGCGCGCCGGCGACTCGGACCACTCGGTGGCCGCGCGCTGGTCGCGAGCGTGGTCCGGACACTCGTCGCCTGCGTGCCGCTGGCGCTCTGGTGCGTTGGCTCGCTCGCGTTGTGGCCGGCTCGGCCGGGGCTCACGCGTGAGCTCCTCTGGCTGGCGGGGGCGGTCGCCGGCGGGGCCGCGCTCTTCTGGGGCGCGAGCGCCGCCCTCGGGATGTCCGAGCGAAGCGTGCTCCTCGAGATGCTCCCGCGGCGCACGGCGCCCGACACCGCCGGCGTGTGAGGGCGCCCGGCGTTTCGCGATTCGAGACCGGCGTGATAAGATTCGACGTGGTCACTCTATGACCGATGTGGTGGTGGAGTATCTCGGGTCCCTGCAGACCGAGCAGGGAGCGTCCCGAAATACTCTCGCCGCGTACCGCCGCGATCTCCTGGATTTTTCCGACTTCCTCCGCACCCAGCGACGCGCGCTGCCCGAGACTGGGCCCGACGATATCGTCGACTACCTTGAGCGCCTGCGGAAGCGGGGTCTCAGGCCCTCGAGCGTCGCGCGCCGGATCTCGGCGCTGCGCGGCTTCTACCGCCACCTGCTACGCGAGGGCGATCTCGCGCGCGATCCGACCGAGCACGTGGAGCTGCCGCGGCGCGGCCGGTCGTTGCCACGCGCCCTGTCGCGTGAGGTCGCGACCGCGGTCGTGGAGGCACCGGACGCGGGCCGGCCGCGGGGCGTGCGCGACCGGACGATCCTCGAGCTGCTCTACGCGACCGGGATGCGTGCCTCCGAGTGCCTCGACGTGAAGCTCGAGGACGTGAATCTGACGGCCGGCTACCTGGTCTGCACCGGCAAGGGGCGCAAGCAGCGGCTCGTGCCGGTCGGCGCCGAGGCCGTCCAGTGGGTGAGGCGCTACCTCAGGGAGGTGCGCCCGCTGTGGACGCGCCGGCGCGATTCGGGTCGGCTCTTCGTCAATCCGCGGGGCGGACCGCTCTCGCGTCAGTCGCTCTGGGCGATCGTCCGCCAGGCCGCGGCGCGGGCCGGCGTCCGCGGCCGCGTCTCGCCCCACATGCTGCGCCACTCGTTCGCGAGCCACCTGCTCGAGGGCGGCGCCGACCTCCGCTCCGTCCAGGCGATGCTCGGTCACGCCGACATCGCGACCACCCAGATCTACACCCACCTGCCGTCCGCCGCGCTCACGCGGATGTACCGGCAGTTCCACCCGCGAGCCTGAGCGTGGCCAGGCGTGCCCACGCGTATCCACAGGCGGACGTCGGCGCCGGCGACCTCGTGAACGTCGCGGTCGTCGCGGCGCCGCCATCCATCGCCGTCCGCGACGCGCTCGGGCTGGCGCGGAAGCGTGACGCTGTGGTTCTCGCCGTCGGCCGCCGTTACGTCCTGCGCGAAGACCTGGCGCGGGCGAGCCTGCTCGACGCCGGCGACATCCCGGCGGCGTCGGTGGCGCGTCCGCTGCCGGCGGTCGACGCCGGGGCTGGGGAAATCTCCGTGCGACGCCTCCTGGCCGCCGGGGCGCCGCTCGTGATCGTGCGCGCCGGGCCGCGGCCCGTCGGCGCCGTCGCCGGGCGCGGCGCGGCGCCGGAGGCTCAGGCGTCGGCAGCGGCGCGGGTCGGTCGGAGCGTGCCCGCCGAGACCTGCGAGGTGCTCTCGCTCGTCGGGCGGCTGGCGCGGGAGCACGGGGCGCGCGCCTTCCTCGTCGGCGGCATGGTCCGCGACGTGTGGCGCGCGGCGCGGGTCACCCGCCGCGACCTCGACCTGGTCGTCGAGGGCGACGGGCCGGCCGTCGCGCGGCGGCTCGCACGGGAGCTCGGCGGCTCGCTGCGCGAGCACCAGCGGTTCCTCACCGCGTCGGTCGAGACGCCCGGTGCGGGCCGGATCGACGTGGCGACCGCCCGCGCCGAACGTTACGACACCCGGGGCGCGTTGCCGCGCGTGATGCCTGCCTCCATCGAGGAGGACCTCCGGCGGCGCGACTTCAGCGTCAACGCGATGGCGATCGAGCTCGACTCGGGCGCGTGGGGCCTGCTCGATCCGTTCGGCGGGCGAGAGGATCTGGCGCGGCGCCGACTCCGCGTGCTCCATCCGCTCGCCTACGTCGAGGACCCGACGCGCTTGTTCCGGGCCGCGCGTTATGCCGCCAGGCTCGGCCTCACGCCCGACCGGGCGACGCTCGCCGCTCAGGTCCTCGCGCTGAGGCTCGCCCCCTATACCGCGCTCTCCGGCCAGCGCGTCGCCGCCGAGCTGGGGCGGCTGTTGGACGAGGCGCGTCCGGACGCCGCGCTCGTGAGGCTCGGCAGGGCGGGGGTCTTCGCCTTGCTCGATGAGCACTACCGCTTCACCGCGCCGACGCGGCGCCGCTGCGCCGAGCTCGCGCGCGCGCTCGCGTGGGCGCGTACGCGGGCGCTCCCCGTGGCGCCCGTGGAGCTCGCCGCGCTCGCCCTCGTCGCCGACCAGCCGCGCGAGGTGGCGACGGCGGCGCTCGCGCGGCTCGCGTTCACGGGTGAGCCCCTCGCGCGGCTCACGCGCTGCCTCGACGACGGGCGCGCGCTGGCGCGGCGCCTCGCGGCCGCGGCGACGCCCAGCGCGCGGGCGCGCGAGCTCAGGGCGCGCCCGGCGATTGAGCTCGCGTGGCTCCGTGTGGTCGGCGACGCCGCCGTGATCGCGACGCTCGACTGGTATCTCGGCCTCGATAAGAGCCTCGTCTCACTCACGGGGGACGACGTGGTGGCGCTCGGTGTCCCGCGGGGGCCGGCGGTGGCCCGCGTGCTCGCAGCGCTGCGCGACGGCCGCCTGGACCGGCGCCTGCACGATCGCGCCATGGAGGTCGACCACGTGCGTCGGTGGGTGACGAAAGGAGGATGAGTTGTCGGCGAAATACATCTTCGTGACCGGCGGCGTCGTGTCGTCCCTCGGCAAGGGGCTCGCGGCCGCCTCGATCGGCGCGCTCCTGGAGGCGCGGGGCTTCAACGTCACACTCCAGAAGATGGATCCCTACATCAACGTCGACGCGGGCACCATGAGCCCTTACCAGCACGGCGAGGTCTTTGTCACCGACGACGGCGGCGAAGCCGACCTCGACCTCGGCCACTACGAGCGCTTCACGTCGGGACGCGTGACGCGTGACCACAACGTGACGACCGGGAAGGTGTACTTCTCCGTCATCCAGAAGGAGCGGCGCGGCGACTACCTCGGCCGGACCGTCCAGGTCATCCCCCATATCACGGACGAGATCAAGGCGTCCATCATGCGCGTCTCCCGGGGCGCGGACGTCGTGATCGTCGAGGTCGGCGGCACGGTCGGCGACATCGAGGGGCTGCCGTTCCTCGAGGCCATCCGCCAGTTCAAAAAGGACGTCGGGCGCGAGAACGTGATCTACGTCCACCTGACGCTCGTGCCCTTCATGCAGGCGGCCGCCGAGCTCAAGACCAAGGCCACGCAGCATTCGGTGAAGGAGCTGCGCGCGATCGGAATCCAACCCGACATCCTCCTCTGCCGGACGGACCGCTACCTGCCGCCGGGCATCAAGGCGAAGATCGCCCTCTATTGCGACGTCGAGGAGGAGGCGGTCATCACCGCGAAGGACGTCGAGACGGTCTACGAGGTCCCGCTCGTGTTCCACAAGGAAGGGCTCGACGACATGGTCTCGAAGCTCCTCGGCCTCAATCCGCGGCCGGCCGACCTGTCGCGCTGGGAGGGCGTGGTCAAGCGCGTGAAGTCGCCCCGCGCCGACACTCGGATCGCGGTGGTCGGCAAGTACATCGAGGTCAAGGACTCGTACAAGAGCCTCATCGAGGCCCTCGCCCACGGGGGGATCGCGAACGAGGCGCGCGTGGACGTGCGCTGGGTGGACGCCGAGCAGGTCGAGCGCGAGGGCGCCACGCGCCTCTTCGCCGATCTGCACGGCATCCTGGTGCCCGGCGGTTTCGGCGACCGTGGCATCGAGGGGAAGATCCAGGCCGTGCGGTACGCGCGCGAGCAGCGGGTGCCGTACTTCGGGATCTGCCTCGGCATGCAGTGCGCGGTGATCGAGTTCGCCCGCCACGTCTGCGGGCTCGGTGGCGCGAACTCGGCCGAGTTCGACCCGGGCGCGGCGCATCGGGTGATCGACCTCCTGCCCGAGCAGCGGGCGGTCGCGGACAAGGGCGGCACGATGCGCCTCGGCCTCTATCCGATCGTGCTGGGGGAGGGAAGCCTGGCGTCGCGCCTCTACGGCCAGGGGATCATCCAGGAGCGCCACCGCCACCGTTACGAGGTCAACAACGACTACCTCGCGAAGCTCGAGAAACACGGGCTGCGCGTCTCGGGCATCTGGGCGGAGAAGCAGCTCGTCGAGATCATCGAGATCCCCGAGCATCCGTACTTCGTGGCCGGTCAGTTCCATCCCGAATTTCGCTCGCGCCCATGGGACCCCCACCCCCTGTTTGCGGGCTTCGTCCGGGCCGCCCTGGAGCATCAGGGAGGATGAGCGCCACGAGTCGGCCGGGCGGGGCGAAGCCACGCCGGGGTGCTCAGTCCCGGGAGGGCCAAGCAGACGCGTCGGAGTCCCGCGGATCTCGCTCAGGCCACACGGCGAGCGAGTCGGACCGACGCCCCGCGGCGACCACGGTCGTCGCCGTCGACGGGATCCGGATCGGCGGCGGCCGGCCGCTGGTGCTGATCGGGGGCCCGTGCGCCATCGAGAACGAGAAACACGCCCTCGCGACGGCCGAACGCCTGGCGACGATCGCCGCCGAGCGCGGCGTGCCGTTCATCTACAAGTCGTCCTACGACAAGGCCAACCGGTCGTCCCTCCAGGGCTATCGCGGGCCGGGCCTCACCGAGGGCCTCCGCATCCTGAGAAAGGTGCGTACCACGCTCGGCGTTCCGGTGCTCTCGGACGTCCACCAGGTCGCCGAGGTCGAGCCCGCCGCCGAGGTCCTCGACGTGATCCAGATCCCGGCGTTCCTCTGCCGACAGACCGACCTCGTCGTCGCGGCGGCCCGGACGGGGAAGCCCGTGAACGTCAAGAAGGGGCAGTTCCTCGCGCCCGGCGATATGAAGAACGTCGTGGACAAGATCCTCTCGGTCGGGAACCGCCGGATCCTCCTGACGGAGCGCGGGACCTCGTTCGGCTACCACAATCTCGTGGTGGACCTGCGTGGTCTCGCCGACATGCGCGAGCTCGGTTTTCCGGTGGTCTTCGACGCGACGCACGCCGTCCAGCTGCCGGGGGGCGCGGGCGACCGTTCGGGCGGGGAGCGGCGCTACGTCCCGGCGCTCGCGCGCGCGGCGGTCGCGTTCGGCGTGGACGCGCTCTTCTTGGAGATGCACGAGGACCCCGACCGAACGCTGCCCGACGGCCGCCCGCTCTCCGACGGGCCGAACATGCTGCGCATCGACGACCTGCCGCGGCTCCTCCAGGAGCTCTGCGCCATCGACGGCGCCCTCCGGGCGTGAGCCAGCGCGACCTCCGCCGGCTCGCGGAACGCGTGTTCCGGCTCGAAGCCGAGGCGATCCTGGGTCTCATCCCGAAACTGGACGAGCGGTTTGATCGCGCGGTCGACCTGCTCCACCGCTGCGCGGGCCGCGTGATCGTGACCGGCATGGGCAAGTCCGGGCTCATCGGCCGCAAGATCGCCGCGACGCTGGCGTCGACGGGCACGCCCGCGTACTTCTTGCATCCCGCCGAGGGCGTCCACGGCGACCTCGGCGTGGTGGCTCGCGGCGACGTGGTGCTGGCCCTCTCGAACTCGGGGGAGACCGACGAGGTCCTCGCGATCCTGCCGCCCCTGAAGCGGCTCGGTGTCCCGCTCGTCCTCCTGACCGGAAGCCCCGCCTCCACGCTCGCGCGCCAGTGCGAGGTCGTGCTCGACGTGAGCGTCCCGGAAGAAGCGTGCCCGATGAACCTCGCGCCGACCTCGAGCACGACCGCGGCGCTCGCCGCCGGCGACGCCCTCGCAATGGTCCTGCTCGAGCTGCGCGGGCTCCGGCCCGAGGACTACGCGGCGCTCCACCCCCGCGGCACGCTCGGCTGGCGCGCGCTCTTCCGCGTCGTCGACCTCATGCACGCGGGGGACGCCGTCCCGGTCGTCCGCGAGGACGCGCTCCTCAAGGACGTCATCGCCGAGATGACGCGCAAGAACTTCGGCATGACCACCGTCGTGGACACGGGCGGGAGGCTCGTCGGGGTATTCACCGACGGCGATCTTCGGCGCCTGTACCTCAGCGGCGAGCCCGGCATGGAGCTGCGGGCGGGCCAGCTGGCGATGCGGACGCCGAAGCTGATCCGGGCGGACGAACTGGCCGCGAAGGCGCTCGACGCCATGGAGACGTTCCAGATCACGAGTCTCGTCATCGTCGACGGCGGGCACCGTCCCGTCGGCCTTATCCGCATGCATGACATCCTGAGGGCGAAGATCGTCTAGCGTCGGGTTTTCACTTTCCCGTCCCCCGGAGCCTGTGATAGGCTGGTACCGAAATTGCACATGCGCACGCGACCCGACTGAGAAGACTGTGAGCCCGACTGCGAAATCCCGCAAATCCGGACGCGACGCTCGCCACGTGGCTGGCGCGATCCTTGCCGTGGTTTTTCTCTTCGTCGTCGCGCTGGCGGTAACGCTCGTAGTCAGGAGCCGGATGGTCGAGGTCGAATCCCTGGGGCCGGCCGCGGCGAGCGCAGATCTCCGGATCAAGGAGGCCGAGGTCGAGGAGGTTTCGGGCGGCGTGAAGTGGCGGCTGAAGGCGGAGCAGGCACTGGTCTTCGAGGCGGAGGGTCGCACGGCCCTGCAGCGGATCTCGGTCCAGGTCTTCGAGCGTGACCGCACCTGGACGATCGTCGGCGACGAGGGGGACCTGTTCCAGCAGACGGGCAACGTCGAGATCCGTCACAACGTGGTGCTGACGGCCACCGACGGGCTCCGGCTCGAGACCAGCGTGCTCCGCTGGCAGGGGGCCGAGAAGCGCCTCTGGACCGACGCACCCGTCAGGCTGACACGCGATGGCGCGGTGGCGGACGGCACGGCGCTCGACGTCAGGATGCGGGACGAGCTGACGACGATGAAGGGGCGCGTGCACGCGATCTTCATGAAGGCGCCCGGGCGATGAGAGGGTCGTTCCGACTCGGTGCCGCGCTCCTGGTCGGCGCGGTCGCGCTCGCGCCCGCGAGCGCCGGTCTCCATGCCCAGCCGGCGGGCGAACCCGGCGGGGCCGGCGCGGCGGCGAAGGACGACCGCCATCAGCCCCTCACGGTCGACGCCGACCGCATGGAGCGTTACGGCAAGGAGAGCCTGGTCGTCTTCATCGGCAACGTCGTGGCGCGCCAGAACAACTCCGTCCAGTACGCCGAGCGGATGGAGGTCTATCTCGACGAGAAGGGCGACGGCGTGCTCCGCGCGATCTCCACGGGAGGTGTCCGCATCATCACGCGCGATTGCCGCACCGGCACGGCCAAGCGTGCGGAGTACTACGACCTCGAGCAGCGCGTCGTCCTCGTCGGCGACGCGCGCGTCTGGCAGGACGACAACGTCGTGAGCGGCGACACGATCACGATCTATCTGTCCGAGGACCGCTCCATCGTCCAGGGCGCCCACCAGGAGCGGGTGAAGGCGGTCTTCTACCCGCGCGACGACGCCAAGAAGGACGGCTCGCCGCGGAAGGTGGGCGAACCGTGCCGGAACTGAGCGGCCGGGACTGAGCGATGGAAGGGCTCGTGGCGCAGGAACTCGTCAAGTGGTTCAAGAGCCGGAAGGTCGTCGACACCGTGTCGCTCGACATCCAGCGCGGCGAGGTCGTGGGTCTGCTCGGGCCGAACGGTGCGGGCAAGACGACGTCCTTTTACATGATGGTCGGCCTCCTGCCGACGGACGGCGGGCGGATCTTCCTCGAGGGCGAGGAGATCACCCGGCTGCCGATGTATCAGCGGTGCCGGCGTGGGGTCGGGTACCTTCCGCAGGAGTCCTCCGTATTCCGGAAGCTCACGGTGGAGGAGAACCTCCTCGCGATCCTCGAGACGCTGGACCTCTCCGGCGCCGAGCGTCGCGAGCGGGCGCGCCAGCTCCTCGGTGAGCTCGACCTGACGGCGCTCGCGCCCTATCCCGCGTACACGTTGTCGGGTGGCGAGCGGCGGCGCCTCGAGATCACGCGGGCCCTCGTGACCGCGCCGCAGTACCTCCTCCTCGACGAGCCATTCACGGGCATCGACCCGATCGCGATCGCCGACATCCAGGAGATCATCGGCCGCCTGCGCGAGCGCGGAATCGGCATCCTCATCACCGACCACAACGTGCGCGAGACCCTCGCGATCACCGACCGGGCGTACATCCTCTACGACGGCAAGATCCTGGTGTCGGGCACCGCCACCGAGATCGCCAGCAACCCGGTCGCCCGCGAGATCTACCTCGGCGACAGGTTCGCCCTCTAGGCGCCGGAGCATTCTGCGATGGCCATGGAAGCGCGCCTCTCCCTGAAGCAGAGCCAGCGGGTCATCATGACCCCGCTGCTCCAGCAGGCGATCCAGCTTCTGCAGCTCTCCACACTCGAGCTCCAGGAGGTCGTGCAGAAGGAGCTCCTCGAGAATCCCTTGCTCGAGGAGATGCCGCCCGAGAACACGGACGCGGCGGACGGGCCGGCGCCGCCCGACGCGCCGCCGACGCCGACCGTCGAGCCGATCGTCGCGGAGCCACCGCCCGTCGCCGAGCGGCAGACCGACGAACTGCCCTACGACCCGTTCGAGGTCATGTTCGATGCCCGCGAGGAGCGCTCGCTGGTCGCCCAGGAGGACCGGGAGGACCTGCCGTTCGAGAACATGGTGCGGTCCACGTCGTCGCTGTCCGACCACCTGGAGGACCAGCTCCGGCTCGCGCTCGAGGACCCGCGCGAGCGGCGGATCGGCGAGGAGATCATCGGGAACATCGACGAGGACGGCTACCTGCGCGCCGAGCTCGGCGAGGTCGCGGCGCGCTGCCAGACCACCAAGGAGGAGGTCGAGCGCATCCTGACCCAGGTGGTCCAGAAGTTCGACCCGATGGGCGTCGGCGCGCGGAACATTCAGGAATGCTTGCTGCTCCAGCTGCGGGCGAATCCGCCCGTCGACCCACTCTCGGAGGAGATCATCGAGCAGTACTTCGAGGACCTCAGCCGCCGCCGTTACCCCGAGATCGCCCGGGCGCTCAAGCGGCCGCTCGACCGGATCATGGAGTCGGTCGAGGAGATCATGGGGCTCGAGCCCAAGCCCGGGCGGAGCTTCGGCGGCGCCGACACCCGCTACATCGTGCCCGACGTCTTCGTCTACAAGCTCGGCAACGACTACACGGTCGTCCTCAACGAGGACGGGATCCCGCGCCTGCGCGTGAGCTCCCTCTACCGCTCGCTCCGCAACTCGCAGGACGAGAGCGCCCGGCAATACGTGGACCAGAAGCTCCGCTCGGCGCTCTGGCTCATCAAGTCCGTGGACCAGCGGCAACGCACCCTCCGGAAGGTCACGACGTCGATCGTCAAGTTCCAGCGCGACTTCCTGGACAAGGGGCTCGCGCACCTGCGGCCGCTCTCGCTGCGCGACGTCGGCGAGGACGTCAGCATGCACGAGTCCACGATCAGCCGCGTGACGACCAACAAGTACGTCGAGACGCCGCAGGGCCTCTTCGAGCTGAAGTTCTTCTTCCACAGCGGGATCGCGTCGGGTGACGGGGAGATGGTGTCTTCCGTCTCGGTCAAGAAGATGATCCAGGACCTCCTCGCGAACGAGGACGCCGCCAAGCCGCTCTCCGACCAGGAGGTGGCCTCGATCCTCAAGGGACGCGGCCTCACGATCGCCCGGCGGACCGTCGCGAAGTACCGTGAGGAGCTCGGCATCCTCCCGTCCCACCAACGCCGGCTGGCGCCGCGCAAGCGGTGATGGACGAGCGCCTCTCCTTCGTCGTCATCACGGGGCTGAGCGGGGCGGGGAAGAGCTACGCGATCAAGTCGTTCGAGGACATGGGCTTCTTCTGCGTGGACAACCTGCCGACGACGCTCATCCCCACGTTCGCCGACCTGATCGCGCGCTCGGGCCAGACGATCCGCCGCGTCGCGCTCGGCGTGGACGTGCGCGAGGGCGAGTACCTCCCGCACCTCCTCGAGGCGATCCGCGAGCTCCGGGCGCGCGGCCACGCGGTCGAGGTCCTGTTCCTCGAGGCCAGCGAGGAGTTCCTCGTCCGGCGGTACCACGAGACACGCCGCCGCCATCCGCTCGCGGGGGAGGGAAACGTCCTCGAGGGCATCCGCGCGGAGCGGAAGGCCATGTCGAACCTGCGCGAGATCGCCGACCGGATCGTGGACACCTCGAGACTCACGGTCCACGAGCTCAAGGAGCGGCTCGTCGAGCTCTACGTGTCGCCCAAGGCGCGGGTCGGCCTCATGACGTCCCTGGTCTCGTTCGGCTTCAAGCACGGTGTGCCCTTCGACGCCGACCTCGTCTTCGACGTCCGCTTCCTGCCGAACCCCCATTTCGTCCCCGCGCTGCGCGCGCTCGACGGGCGCGATCCACAGGTGCGCGAGTTCATCATGAAAGACGCCGAGTCGCAGGCGCTGCTCGAGCACCTCAAGGAGTTTCTGAAGTTCCTGCTGCCGCGCTACGAGCGGGAGGGCAAGGCCTACCTCACCGTGGCCCTCGGCTGCACCGGCGGCCGCCACCGGTCGGTCACCCTCGCCGAGGAGCTGAAGCGGTTCCTCGACGAGCTGGGCTACGCGCCGAGCGTGGTGCACCGGGATCTGGAGCGCGAGTAGCGGGCCGTGGGGCGTGACCGGCTGGCCTTCAGCTTCGGCGTCCATAACCATCAGCCGATCGGAAACTTCGATCACGTCATGGTCGAGGCGACGGAGCGCGCCTACCGGCCGTTCCTCGAGCGCCTCCACGCCCGCCCCGAGATCCGGCTCTCCGTGCACTGCACGGGGAGTCTCCTCGACTGGCTGCGCGCGCACGCGTCGGGCAGCTTCGACCTGCTCGGTGTCCTGGCCGCCCGTGGCCAAGTCGAGCTGCTCACGGGCGGTTTTTATGAACCGATCCTCGCGAGCCTGCCCGATCCCGACAAGCGCGGTCAGGTCGAGCGGCTGAGCGCTTTCCTCAAGACGCATTTCGGCGTCCGGCCGCGCGGCATGTGGCTCGCCGAGCGCGTGTGGGAGCCGCACCTGCCACGGGTGCTGGCCGACGTCGGCGTCGAGTATGTCCTGCTCGACGACAGCCATTTCGCTCAGACGGGGCTCGACCCGGACGCCCTCGGCGGCTACTACCTCACCGAGGAGCAGGGTGCGGTCGTGCGCGTGTTCCCGATCAGCCAGCGGCTCCGGTACTTGATCCCGTTCGGCGAGGTCGAGGCGGTGATCGAGCACCTGGCGACCCGGCGCGGCCGCGTGCCCGCGGTCACGATGGTGGACGACGGCGAGAAGTTCGGCGTCTGGCCGGGCACCCATGCCCACGTCTACGAGAAGGGGTGGCTCGACCGGTTCTTCGACCGCCTCCTCACGACGGAGTGGCTCGAGCTCGCGACGCTCGGCGAGGTGGCCGATCGCGTGCCGGCGACCGGCCGCGTCTACCTGCCGACGGCCTCCTATCGAGAGATGGGGGAGTGGGCGCTCCCGCCCGACGCCGCCCAGCTCCTCGAGCGCGCCAAGCACGAGCTCGCGGCGCTCCCCGAGGGTGAGCGTCTCACGACGCTGCTGCGCGGCGGCTTCTGGCGGAGCTTCCTCGTGAAGTACCCGGAGGTCGCCGACACCTACTGGAAGATGCTCAGGCTCTCGCGCGCGGTGCATGCCGCCCTCGCGGCGACGCCGGACGACGCGCAGCTTCTCGCGGCGCGGGAGGCGCTCTGGCGCGGTCAGGCGAACGACGCCTACTGGCACGGCGTCTTCGGCGGCTGCTACCTGCCGCACCTGCGCCGCGCGGTGAAGAGCGCGCTCTTGGACTGTGAGCAGCGTCTCGCCGACGCGAGCGGCGGCGCCGACGTCGTGTGGTCGAGCGAGGACGGGAACGGCGACGGCCGCCTGGAGGTCTTCGTCCGGACGCGCGACCTCGCCGTGACGCTCAATCCGGAGCTCGGCGGCGCCGTGACCGAGATCGGGTACCTGCCGAAGACCCTCGACGTGAGCGACGTGATCGCGCGGCGTCCGGAGGCCTATCACGACCGGGTCCGCGCGGCCGGACGCCGAGGGAAGGCGACGCAGGTCCGGACGATCCACGACGCGCCGGCGGCCAAGGAGGCGGGACTCGAGGCGATCCTCGCCTACGATGAGCCGCGCCGCGCCTCTCTGCTGGACGCCTGGTTCGACGGCCCCGAGACACCGCTCGATCCGCTGGCACCCTGGGAGGGCGCGCGGCTGCTGCTCTTTCGTGAGCGACTCGACGGCGTGGCGCGGGCGGTCGAGGGCGGCGTCACGCTGTCGCTCTCGCGCGCGCGCGGCGCGCCGGGGCCCCTCGATGTCGAGAAGCTCGTGACCGTCACCGCCGCGACGGTCGGTGCGCACTACCGTCTGGGCTCGGCGGGCGACCGCGGCGTGAGCGGACGCTGGGCGGTCCAGTGGAACCTCGCGCTCACGGCCGGCGACGCCGAGGGCCGGTATCTCACGCTCCCGCACCGACCCTCGCTCGGCAGCGCGGGCCGCGCGCAGGGGCTCACCGCCGTGTCGCTCGTCGACGAATGGATCGGCGTCGCCGCACGGCTCGCGTGGACGCCGCCCGCGGAGCTCGCGTGGGCCCCGGTCCAGACGGTCTCCGTCTCGGAGGCGGGCTTCGAGCGAATCTACCAGGGCACCGCGCTCCTCCTCGCGTGGCCCGTCGCCCTCGCGCCCGGGGCGGAGCACGAGCTGAGCGTCGGGCTCACCGTAGAACGGCTGTGAACCTCGACGACACCCGGCTGTTCGCGGAGCGCGATCCGCACCGCGTGCGGGAAGTCCTCGCGGCGTTCGCGACACAGTGCCGGGAGGCGCTCGCGCTCGTCGCCGAACCGGTCGTTCGCCGCGCGCGGCCGACGCTCGTCGTCGGGGCGGGCATGGTCGGCTCGGCGGCGGGAGGCGACCTTCTCGCCGCCTGCGCGGCCGAGCAGCTTGCGGTTCCGGTCGTCGTCCACCGGGGCTACGGTCTGCCAGCCGCGGCCGGAAAGCAGGCGCTCGTCCTCGCGTCGTCCTACTCGGGCGAGACCGCCGAGGTCCTCTCGTCGGTCGAGGCCGCCTTGGCCCGCGGCGCTGCCGTGGCCGCGGTCACGTCTGGGGGGCGACTGGCGGAGATGGCGACGGCGCGCCGGCTGCCGCTCGTGAGGCTGCCGGGCGGGCTCATGCCTCGCATGGCCCTCGGGTACCTGTTTCTGCCGGCGGCGCGGATCCTGGCTCGGGTCGGCCTGCCCGTCGCGAGCGCCGGCGACCTGGCCGAGGCGGTCGAGATCTTGAAGACGATGGCCGGGGAGCTCGGGCCGGAGCGCCCGGTCGCCGCCAACGAGGCCAAGCGCCTGGCGCAGGCGCTCGACGGCCGCATGCCCGCGATCTACGGCGGCCCCACGACGGCCGGGGTCGCGTATCGATGGAAGACCGACCTCGAGGAGAACGCGAAGGTCATGGCGCTCGCCGGGGCGCTCCCAGAGATGAACCACAACGAGATCGAGGCCTGGCGTGCGCCGGCGGCCCAGACGCTGCACCTCACGCTGCTGCGCGACAACGACGAGCCGCCGGAGATCGCGCGGCGCTTCGCCGTGCTGCGCGACCTTGCGGCACCGGCCGCGGGCGGCGTCAGCGAGTGCCGGGCGCGCGGCGCGGGGCGACCGGCCCGCCTCCTGTCGCTCGTGTACGTCGGGATGTGGCTCAGTTACTACGTGGCGGTCGCGCGCGGCGTGGATCCCTGGTCGGTGCCGCTCCTCGACGAGGTCAAGCGGCGCCTCCGCTGAGGGTTTCCCTCGCTATCCTTGAGGGCGCCCGCGCGGACGTGTTACAGTTGGCCCAATTCGGATCGGCTCGAGCGAGCCGACGACGGAGCGGAGGATGCCGATGGCGCGTGAGGAGTACCTGTTCACGTCGGAGTCAGTGACCGAGGGTCATCCCGACAAAATCGCCGACCAGATCTCCGACGCCGTCCTGGACGCGATCATCGGCCAGGATCCGACGGGACGCGTGGCCTGCGAATCCCTGCTGACGACCGGGCTCGTCGTCGTCGCGGGCGAGATCACGACGTCCTGCTACGTCGACATCCCACACATCGCCCGGGACACGATCCGGCAGGTCGGATACACCCGCGCGAAGTACGGGTTCGACCACGAGACGTGCGGTGTCATCGCGGCCATCGACGAGCAGTCGAGCGACATCGCGATGGGTGTGGACAAGCTCGGTGCGGGTGACCAGGGCCTCATGTTCGGCTACGCCTGCACCGAAACGCCCGAGCTCATGCCGCTGCCGATCATGTTGGCGCACAAGCTCGTCATGCGCCTCGCCGAGCGACGGAAGTCCGGCGCGCTCGACTACCTCCGGCCCGATGGCAAGTCGCAGGTGACCATTCGCTACGTGGACGGCAAGCCACGTGCGGTGGAGACGGTCGTCATCTCCTCGCAGCACAGCCCCGACGTGACGACGGATCGGCTCCGCGCGGACGTCATCGAGCAGGTCATCGTTCCGACGATCCCCGCCGAGCTCCTCGACCGGAGGAAGTGCGTCTTTCACGTGAATCCCACGGGCCGGTTCGTGACCGGCGGGCCGATGGGGGACACCGGGCTCACCGGACGCAAGATCATCGTGGACACCTACGGCGGCTCCTGCCCGCACGGCGGCGGCGCGTTCTCGGGGAAGGACCCGACGAAGGTGGACCGCTCGGCCTGCTACATGGCGCGTCACGTCGCCAAGAACGTCGTCGCGGCCGGTCTCGCCGAGCGCGCCCAGGTCCAGGTCGCCTACGCGATCGGCGTGGCCGACCCCGTCTCGATCATGGTGGAGACCTTCGGCACGGGTAAGATATCGAACAGCGCGCTCGAAACGCTCGTCCGGCGGCACTTCGATTTCACGCCGGCGGGGATCATCAAGTACCTCGACCTGCGTCGACCGATCTACCAGAAGACGGCCGCCTACGGCCACTTCGGACGCTCGGAGCCCGACTTCACCTGGGAGCGCACGGACCGGGTGAAGGATCTCCGCGACGACGCCGGAGTGTAGCCGGGCGGCCGATCAGAAGCGGCTCGGGGACGTCCCCTCGGGCGCCTTCTGCGCTCGCGTGCGCGTCTCGTCAACTCGAAAGGAACGCATCCGATGGCAGCGCACGATGTGAAGGACCTCTCGCTGGCGGCCGCGGGTCGCCTGCGCATCGAGTGGGCCGAGCAGTCCATGCCCGTGCTGCGTCAGATCCGCGAGCGCTTCACGAAGGAGCAGCCGCTCAAGGGGATCCGGCTCGGCGCGTGCCTGCACGTGACGACCGAGACGGCGGTGCTGATGCTCACGCTCAAGGCCGGGGGCGCCCAGGTCGCGCTCTGCGCCTCGAACCCCCTCTCGACCCAGGACGAGACGGCGGCGGCGCTCGTGGACGCCTACGAGATCCCCGTCTACGCGCACAAGGGCGAGGACAACCAGCGCTACTACCAACACATCGAGGCCGTGCTCGCCACGCGTCCGCAGCTCACGATGGACGACGGTGCCGACCTCATCTCGCAGCTCCACGGCGCGCGGAAGTCCCTCGTCGGAGAGGTCATCGGTGGCACCGAGGAGACGACGACGGGAGTGATCCGGCTGCGCGCGATGGAAGCCGAGCGCGTCCTGGCGTTCCCCGTCATCGCCGTCAACGACGCGGACACCAAACACCTCTTCGACAACCGCTACGGCACGGGTCAGTCGACGATCGACGGCATCCTGCGCGCGACGAACCTCCTCCTCGCGGGACGCACCCTCGTGGTCGCGGGGTACGGCATGTGCGGCCGCGGGGTGGCGGCGCGCGCCAAGGGGATGGGCGCACACGTCGTCGTCACCGAGGTCGAGCCGATGCGTGCGCTCGAGGCCGTGATGGACGGCTTCCAGGTGATGCCGATGGCCCGGGCGGCGGAGGTGGGCGACCTGTTCGTGACCGTCACGGGGAACACATCGGTTTTGTCGAGCGATCACTTCGGTCGGTTGAAGGACGGCGCGATCCTCGCGAACTCGGGTCACTTCAACGTCGAGATCGACCTCGCGACCCTCGAGGCGATGTCTCGCGGTAAGCGCACCGTCCGTCCCTTTGTCGAGGAGTACACGCTGCAGGACGGCCGGCGGGTCTACGTGCTCGCTGACGGGCGGCTCATCAACCTCGCCGCCGCCGAGGGTCACCCGGCCGCGGTGATGGACATGAGCTTCGCCAACCAGGCGCTCTCGGCCGAGTACATGGTCAGGCACGGCCGGACGCTGGAGAAGAAGGTGCACGTCGTGCCGCGCGAGATCGACCTCGAGATCGCGCGGCTGAAGCTCGCGGCGCTCGGCGTCCGGATCGACGAGCTCACGAGCGCGCAGCGGACCTATCTCGCGTCCTGGACGCACGGCACCTAGACGACCTCGTCCGCGCGCCATGAGCCGCCACCAGCCTGTGCTCGTGCTGCTCGTCCTGTTCCTCGCGCTCGGCCTGGTCGCCCAGCTCGTCCCGCTCTACACCGACTGGCTCTGGTTCCAGGAGGTGGGCTACGCGGACGTCTTCACCAAGATCCTCGCCCTCCGTGGCTCGCTCTTCACGGCCCTGGCGCTCGTCGTCCTCGTCTTCCTCTACGCGAACCTGGCGCTCGCCGTGCGCACGGCCGCGCCCGATGTGATCTGGGAGCTCGAGGACCAGCTCGGCCTGCCGGGACGGGTGGTGATCGAGCCGCTGATCCGCCGGTTCCTGCCGATCGTCGTCGCCGTCATCTCGCTCGCCTCTGGGCTCCGCGCCACCGCCCACTGGGAAACGGTGCTCGGGTACCTCAACGCGGTGCCCTTCGAGGCCACCGACCCGCTCTTCGGCCGCGACCTCGCGTTCTTCGTCTTCGTCCTGCCGCTCTGGCGCCTGCTCCACGGCTGGGCGATCACGCTCATGACCGGTACGATCGTCCTGACGTTCGTCGTCTACGTGCTCCAGCGGAGCCTCGTCCTGACCACCCGCGGGCCGCGCCTCGCCGCCGGCGCCCGCACACACCTCCTCATCCTGGGTGCGGCGGCGCTCGCCCTGAAGGGGATCGGGTTCTGGCTCGACCGCTTCGATCTCGTCTTCTCGCCGCGCGGAATCGTCTTCGGGGCGTCGTACACGGACATCTACGCGTCACTGCCCGCCCTCGGCGTCCTCGCCGTGCTGGCGGGCGTCGCCGCCGTCCTCTGCCTCGCCCAGACCGCGACCGCGGGGCTCAGGCTCGTCGCCGGCGGGCTGATCCTGCTCGGGCTCGTGTGGGTCCTCGGGCTCGGCGTGTACCCCGCGCTGCTCCAGCGGTTCAGCGTGACCCCGAACGAGCTCGTCGCCGAGCGACCCTTCATCGGGCACAACATCCGGATGACCCGCCAGGCGTACGGCCTCGACCGGATCGAGGAGCGCAGCTTCCCCGCCGACGAGGCGCTCGACGCGCGGGCACTCGAGCGCAACGCCCTCACCGTCGAGAACATCCGGCTCTGGGATCACCGGCCGCTGCTCCGGACGTTCGCCCAGCTGCAGGAGATCAGAACCTACTACAAGTTCATCGACGTGGACGTCGGCCGTTACACGCTGAACGGCGAGTACCGGCAGCTCATGCTCTCGGCCCGCGAGCTGTCCTATCCGCATCTGCAGTCGCGCATCTGGATCAACGAGCACCTGACGTTCACCCACGGCTACGGCGTCGTCGTGGGACCCGTGAACCGGATCACGCCGGAGGGGCTGCCGGAGTTCGTCGTCAAGGACATTCCCCCGCAGTCCAGCGGAGGGTTCCCGGCGATCACCCGGCCCGAGATCTACTTCGGCGAGGTGTCGAACGAGTACGTGCTCGTCAAGACCCGCCAGCAGGAGCTCTCCTACCCGTCGGGCGACCAGAACGTCTACACGACCTACGCGGGCGCGGGGGGGATCCCGATCGGCGCGTGGCTGCGGAAGCTCCTGTTCGCGGCGCGCTTCGGAGAGCTGAAGATCCTCCTCTCGAACGACCTCACGGCCGACAGCCGGATCATGATCTACCGCGCGGTCGGCCAGCGCGTGAACGAGATCGCGCCATTTTTCAGATACGACCACGACCCCTACATCGTCGTCACCGACGACGGTCGGCTGTTCTGGATGCTCGACGGCTACACGACGACGAGCCGCTACCCGTACTCGGATCCGGTCCCAGGGGTGGGCAACTACATCCGCAACTCCGTGAAGGCGACGATCGACGCCTACAACGGCACGGTGACGTTCTATCTCGCCGATGCGACGGACCCACTCGTGCGCGCCTACGCGCGCGCGTTTCCCGGGCTCCTGAAGCCGCTCGACGCGATGCCGGCGAGTCTCCGGGGTCACATCCGGTACCCCGAGGATTTCTTCGCGATCCAGGCGAGGAAGTACGCCACCTACCACATGAAGGATCCCCAGGTGTTCTACAACAAGGAGGACCTGTGGGCGATTCCACGACGGACCGTCGAGGGTCGCGACCGTGAGATGGAGGCGTACTACACGATCATGCGGCTCCCGGGCGAGAAGAAGGAGGAGTTCATCCTCCTCACGCTCTTTAACCCGAGCCGCCGGGACAACATGATCGCGTGGCTCGCCGCCCGCAGCGATCCCCCGAACTACGGCCGCCTGCTCGTCTACGATCTGCCGAAGCAGAAACTGGTCTTCGGCCCGCGGCAGATCGACGCGCGCATCGACCAGGATCCGGTGATCTCGCAGCAGCTGTCGCTCTGGAACCAGCGCGGCTCGACGGTCATCCGCGGCTCCCTGATCGCGATCCCGCTCGACCAGTCGCTGATCTACGTCCAGCCGCTCTACCTGGCGGCGTCGGAGCAGGGGGCCGTCCCCGAGCTCCGCCGGGTGATCGTCGCCTACGGGAACCAGATCGCGATGGAGCCGACCCTCCAGCAGTCGCTGGCCCGTCTCTTCGGCGGGCGGCCGACCGGCCCGCCGGCGGCGACGATGCCGGCCGCGCCGCCCGGCGCGGTCGCCGGCGCGGGCGGGCGCCTACTCGCCCAGCGGGCGCTGGAGATCTGGAATCGTGCGCAGGACGCGCTCCGGCGCGGCGACTGGGCGGCCTACGGCGTCGAGCAGAAGCGCCTCGAGGAAGCGCTCCGCGCCCTCGCGCAAGAGCGGCCTTGACCCCCGCGCAGGCGAAGAGCTACGTCCGGGCGCGAAGGAGGAGCGAGAGGCCGATCCCGACGAAGATCACGTTCGCCGTCCAGGCGGCGAGCAGAGGCGGCAGGAGATCGGCGCGCGCGAACGCCAGCGCGACGTAGTGGACGACGAGGTAGCCCGCCATGATCGCGATCGCCAGGCCCACGCCGAAGAGCCGGCCGCCGCGCGGCGACTGGAGCGCGAACGGGATCGCGACGAGGACCATCACGAGGTTCACGAGCGGGAACGAGAGCTTCGAGTAGAGCTCGACCAGGTACTTTCGCGCCTGGAAGCCCGCCGCCTCGAGCCGGGCGATGTACTCCCGGAGCTCACGGTAGCTCATGGAGCTGACGGACTTCTGGATGCGGAGGAAGTCCTCCATCTCCTCCCTGATGTCGAGGGCGGTCAGCACGAACGGCACCGTCTGCACGTGGCCCTCGGGCCCGATCTGGCGCAGCGCGCCCTCGGAGAGCTCCCAGCCGACCGGCGTCCAGTGCGCGCGGCGCGCGTCGAGGCGGTCGATGAGCCGGAAGTCCTTGTCCACCTCGAGGATGGTCACCCCGTACATGTCGTTGGTGCCGGGGTGCAGGAGCTCGATCCGGTAGAAGCGCGAGTCGGAGCTCCGTACCCAGAGCCGCTGCCGCGACTGCAGGTGGCGTGGTGCCTGGCCGCGGATCTTCACCCGGTCGACTTCGTCGCCGCGCTCGTTCAGGCCTGGCAGCAGGAGCTCCTGGAAGAGGCCCGCGCCGGCGGCGACGGCCACACCGATGCCGAGGATCGGCAGGCTGATGCGATAGAGCGACAGCCCCGCGGCCTTCATCGCGGTCAGCTCGTGGGAGCGGCTCAGCGTCAGGTAGAGGAAGATCGTCGCGACCAGCATGACGACCGGCAGCCCGTCGTGGAGCACCGGGGGCAGGCGATAGGCGAAGTGCTCGATGATGAAGAGGAGCGGCGGCTTGACGCGCAGGTACTTGTCGAGCGTCTGCAAGAGGTCGATCACCACGAACAGGGCCGCGGCGACGGCGAGGCCGATCCCCATGAACGTGACGAACTCGCGCACGAGGTAGCGGTCGATGATATGCGTCGAATCCCGGGCCACGCCGCCCGCGTGAGGCCGGAGGCCGGCGGCGCGCCGGGCGGGCACGGCGCTCTGGAGCCGGCCGAGGGCGCGCCAGAGCGCCGGCATCGCCGGCCAGCGCCACTCACGCGCCGTCGCCACGAGCAGGAGCACACCGGCGACGGCGAAGATCGCGTTCGGCGCCCAGATCGCGACCCACGGCGGCAGCCGGACCCGGAGCGCGGCGCCCTCGAGCGATGTCATGAACACGTAGTAGGTGAGCAGGATCGCCAGGCTCGCCGCGAGCGCGATCGAGCGGCCGCCGCGCTGCGAGCGGATCGCCATGGGGAAGGCGAGCAGGGCGAAGACGAGCGCGGCGAACGGCAGCGCGTAACGCTTGTGCCACTCGATCTGGTACGGGGCGCGCCCGTGCCGGTCACCCCGGAGCTCCGCGATCCGCGCCTCGAGCTCGCCGAGCGGCAGGTCCTTCTCGGGCTTCTCGACCCGGGGCGCGCTCCTCAGCGGTGAATCCACGGCGAGGCTCATGTCGTAGACGCGGAACAGGGTGTGTCGGTAGCGGGCCGCGCTCGCGGCGCCACCCTGGGGCGCCGCTTCGGCGAGGACGGTCTTCGGAGGATCGGCCGGCGTCACGTCGGCCTCGTTGACCGCGCCGTTCAGCATGCGCAGCGTGATGCGCCGGTTCACGTCGTCGGTGAGGAGACGTCCCTCGCGCGCGGTGATGATGCGCGAGAGCCTCGGGTCACGCTCGTCGGAGACGAGCAACCCGCGCAGCGCCACCTGTGAGGCGCTGACGTCCTCGACGTAGATGGTCACGTCGCCGAAGGTCGTGTTGAATATGCGCTCCTGCAGCCCGCTGACCGCGCGCGTCTCGAGGATCCGGAAGAGCTGACGCTGGAACCCGCGGTTCGCGTACGGGTTCACGACGAGCGTGAGGAGGGCGGTCGCCGTCGTGACGATGAGCCCCACCAGCAGGACGGGCCGGAACAACCGCAGGGCGCTGACGCCCGCCGATTTGAAGGCCACGATCTCGAGGTCACCCGCGAGTCGCCCGCCCGCGAGGAGGACCGCGACGAGCAGCGCCATCGGCAGCGTGTGCGCCAGGAACGACGGCAGCATGAAGGCGAGGAGCTGGACGACCAAGAAGAAGGGTACGCCCTTGGTGATGACCAGCTCGGTGAGGTGGTAGATGCGATCGATGAGCAGGAAGAAGGTGAAGAGCGCGCCGCTGAAGACGAACGGTGAAGCGAGCTCGCGCACGATGTATCGATCGAGGACGAGGAACCTCACGGCACTGTTGTACCATAGCCGCGTGCGCTGGCCGGCGAGTCGCGGAGCGTGGGCACGGACGGGCTGCGCCCTCCTGCTGGCGCTCGCCCTCGGGCCACGTATCCCCGGCACGGCAGGCCTGCCCGACCGCCTCGAGCGCTTCCGCGAGCTCGCGCTGTCGCGCCAGGGGCTCCTCCAGCTCGACGTGGACGCCGCGGCCGATGCCTACCGCGAGATGTACGCGCTCCTCGATGAGGAGATCGTCGAGAATCTTGCGACCGGCGGCCCGTTCGCGTCCACGGGGTTCCTCCAGGAGCGACTCGACGCCTTCGGCGACGCCTGGGGCGCCGCGGCGCTCGGCGTCGTGCGCGTGGACCGCCTCGTCGTCGGCGCCTTCCAGCTCTCCGACGCACCGGGCGCGAACACGGTGCGGGTCTACGGCCGCTTCCACGGTCAGCCCGCGCTCCTCTCGACGATCCACCGCGACGGTCGGCCGGCCGTGTACCCGCTCCCGCCCGCGCCAGGCGGCGCGGCGCAGTTTCTGACCGCCTGGGAGGGCGCAGCGTCGGGCCGCGGCACGCGGGTGCTCCGCCTCGACCTCATGCGCCAGAAGGGCGACGGCGTGCACGTCGCGTGGACCACGGCGGATGTGTTCGGCGAGGAGCTTCTCGCGCGCTCGTATCAGGTGCGCGGCGCCGAGATCCGCGTGCGCTACGAGCTGCACTATCCCGGCTGGACGCCGGGATGCGCGGGCCAGACGGAGGAAGACGACGTCTTCCGGCTTGGCCCCGACGGCGCCGTCGCCCGGGTGAGCCGCGTGTACCACGACGCGTGGCACCGGGAACTGCACGAGGCCGTCGCGCGCTTCTTCGACGCCCTCGCCGGCGGCGCCACGGAGGCGCTCGCGAGGCTCGTGCCGGACGGCCGGCTCCGCGGGCGCCTCCCGGCCTCGCTCCATCCCGAGCCCGCCTGCGATGCGCCGGACGGGAGCCCGGTCCCGCGCACGGTGTCGGTCGCCGCGAGCGGAGAGCGCGTGCCCTGGGAGCTCGTCTTCCGACGCGAGAGTGATGGGTGGCGGCTCGTACGCGCGGCGCCGGTGCTAGAGTAGAGGTCGGATGAGCGAAAGCGCGCAGCCGCCCATCTCCGACCGCTTCGAGCCCGCCGACGCCGAGCAGCGCTGGTACCCCGTGTGGGAGGCGCGCGGATACTTCCGCGCCGACCCGGCGCGGAACGGCAAGACGTTCAGCATGGTGATCCCGCCGCCGAACGTCACCGGGTCGCTCCACTGGGGCCACGCGCTCAACAACACGCTTCAGGACGTGCTGGTCCGTATGAAGCGCATGGACGGGTTCAACACGCTCTGGGTCCCCGGGACCGACCACGCGGGCATCGCCGTTCATGTCCTCCTCGACCGACAGCTCGCCGCCGAGGGCCGCACGAAGGAGGACCTCGGCCGCGAGCGATTCCTCGAGCGCGCCTGGCAGTGGAAGGAGGAGTCCGGCGGGACGATCATCCGCCAGCTCAAACGCCTCGGCGCCTCGTGCGACTGGTCGCGTGAGCGCTTCACGATGGACCCGGGCCTGTCGCGCGCCGTTCGCGAGGCGTTCGTGCGCCTCTGGGACGATGGGTTGATCTACCGCAGCGACTATATCGTGAACTGGTGCCCCAGTTGCCAGACCGTGCTCTCGGACCTCGAGGTGGAACGCGAGGAACGCGACGACGAGTTCGTGTACATCAAGTACGGCCCGCTCACGCTCGGCACGGTGCGCCCCGAGACGAAGCTCGGCGACACCGGGCTCGCCGTCCACCCCAAGGACAAGCGCTACACCCAATACGTCGGGAAGACCCTCGAGATCCCGTCGGTGGACGGCACGGTCTCGGTGAAGGTCGTCGCGGACGAGGCGGTGGACCCGAAGTTCGGCACCGGGGTGATCAAGGTCACGCCGGGCCATGACCCGGTGGACTTCGAGATCGGGCGGCGTCACAACCTGCCGATCAAAACCGTGATCGGATTCGACGGCAAGATGACCGCGGAGGCCGGGCGGTACGCCGGTCTCGATCGCTTCGAGTGCCGGAAGCGGATCGTCGAGGACATGCGGGCCCTCGGCCTGATCGAGCGCATCGAGCCATACCGTCACGCGGTCGGGGTCTGCTACCGATCCAAGACCGTCGTGGAGCCTCTCGTCTCCAAGCAGTGGTACGTGCAGGTGAAGCCGCTCGCCGAGGTCGCGGTCAAGGCCGTGCGAACCGGGCGCATCAAAATCCTGCCGCGCAGCGCAGTGAAGACGTACTACCACTGGATGGAGAACATCCGCCCCTGGTGCATCTCGCGTCAGCTCTGGTGGGGCCACCGGATCCCGGCCTGGCACTGCGACGCCGACGGCTCCGTGTACGTGTCCCGGGACGACCTCCGGACCTGTCCCAAGTGCGGCGGACCCCTCCGCCAGGACCCGGACACGCTCGACACTTGGTTCTCCTCGGGCCTCTGGCCGTTTTCGACGCTCGGCTGGCCGGACGAGACGCCCGAGCTGAAGACCTTCTACCCGACGTCGGCCCTCATCACGGGGCAGGACATTCTCTTCTTCTGGGTGGGCCGGATGGCGATGCTGGGCCTCCACTTCATGCGCGAGGTGCCTTTCCGTGACGTGTACCTCCACGCCATCGTGCGCGACGCCGAAGGTCAGAAGATGTCGAAGTCCAAGGGCAACGTCGCCGATCCGTTGGAGGTGATGGGCAAGTACGGGACCGACGCGTTTCGCTTCGCACTCGCGGCGCTCGCGGCCCAGGGCCGAGACATCCGGCTCTCCGAGGAGCGCATCGAGGGCTACCGGAACTTCGCCAACAAGCTCTGGAACGCCGCGCGCCTCGTACTCTCAAACCTCGACGGCTATGACGCGGCGAAGGCCCGGAAGGTCGAGCCGGCGCTCGCCGACCGCTGGATCCAGAGCCGGCTCGCCGTGACGATCGGCGCGGTGCGCACAAGCCTCCGTCGCTACCGGTTCAACGACGCCGCGTCGGCCGTCTATCAGTTCCTGTGGCACGAGTACTGCGACTGGTATCTCGAGATCGCCAAGCTCTCGCTCTACCGCCCCGAGAGTCCCGCGCGACGCCTCCGGACCCAGCACACGCTCGTCCAGGTGCTCGAGACCACGCTGCGCCTGCTGCACCCCTTCATGCCGTTCATCACCGAGGAGCTCTGGCAGCGTCTGCCGCACGCTGGGGCGTCGATCATGATCGCGCCCTACCCGAAGCCGGGCCGAAAGCAGCGCGACACGGCGGCGGAGCGCGCGCTGCGCGCGGTGATGGAGGCGGTCACGGCGGTGCGTAATATCCGCGGCGAGATGCACATCAGTCCCGCCCAAGTGCTGACGGTGACCCTCCGTCCGGCGCGCGGCGTCGGCGAGCTCTTCACGGAGCACGCGGCGCTCGTCGAGTCGCTGGCCCGCATCCGCCTGGTGGTGGACCCGCGGGCCACGCGTCCCAAGAGCTCCGCGCTGGCCGTCGTCGGCGGGACCGAGATCTACGTCGATCTCGCGGGGATCGTTGACGTGGCGGCGGAGCGCCAGCGGCTGGAGAAGGAGATCCGCAAAGCGGACGAGAGCATCGCGTTTCTCCGGGCGAAGCTCGCGCGACCGGAATTCGTCGAGCGCGCGCCCGCGGAGATCGTCGAGCGCGAGCGTGTGCGCCTCGCCGAGCAGGAAACCCTGCGCGCCAAGCTCACCGCGAGCCTGGGGTGGCTCGATGACGACGCCCGCTGAGCCTTCGCCGCCCGTCGTGCGGCTGCCGAGCGTCGAGTCGACGCAGGCCGTCGCCTGGCGGCTCGCCGCCGAGGGCAGCCCCGACCGCACGGTCGTCGTGGCCGACCACCAGTCGGCGGGCCGCGGCCGGCGCGGGCGCGCCTGGACCGACGCGCCGGGGACGAGCCTGCTGGTGTCCATTCTCGTCCGCCCGCGCGTCCCGCTCGGGCTCTGGCCCCTCTTCTCGCTGACGACCGCGGTGGCGGCCGCCGAGGCCCTGCGCCGCAGCACCGGGCTCGAGGCCAGGCTCAAGTGGCCCAACGACGTGCTGGCGTGCGGGAGAAAGCTCGGCGGGATCCTGCTCGAGTCGCGCGGCGGTGCCCACGATCCGGCGCTCGTGATCGGCGTCGGCCTCAACCTGGCCCAGCGCGAGTTTTCGCTCGAGCTCGCCGGCCTGGCCACCTCGGTGGCGCTCGAGACGGGGAGCCCGCCGGCCCGTGACGCGGTCCTCGCCGCCCTGCTCGAGGAGTTCGACGCGTGGCGCGCGCGGCTCGAGTCCGAGGGCGGCGAGCCCGTGCGGGCGCGCTGGCTCGCGCTCGGCGAAACCATCGGCCAGAGGGTCACGATCGACGGGATCACTGGCGTCGCCGTCGGCCTCGACGCCGACGGCGCGCTCCTCGTGGAGGACGCGCAGGGCACTCGGAGGATCGTCGCGGGAGAGATCGCCGGGCCGGCGCCGGCGCCCCGGGGGAGGGCGGCCGATGCTGCTCGTCGCTGACGTCGGGAACACCAACACCAAGATCGGCGTCTTCGACGGCGAGCGACTCCTCGTGTCCTGGCGCTTGACGAGCCGTCGCGAGCAGACGGCCGACGAGTACGGGATCTTCTTCGAGACGCTGCTCCGAACGCGCGGCATCCAGCCGTCCGACCTCCACGGTATCTCGATCTCGAACGTCGTGCCTCCAGTGCAGCAGACGCTCGAGTGGATGTGCGAGGAGTATTTCGGTCACGCGCCGTTCACCGTGGAGCCGGGAGTGAACACGCGCATGCCGCTCGCGGTGGAGGCCCCGCGCGAGGTCGGCGCCGACCGCTACGTGGACGCTTTCGAGGGGACCGTGCGCTACGGCGCGCCCCTGATCGTCATCGACTTCGGCACCGCGACGACGTTCAACTGCGTGAACGCTCGCGGAGAGTTCATCGGCGGCGCGATCGCCCCCGGCCTCAGGACGTCGGTGGAGGCCCTCGTCGCGCGGGCGGCGCGGCTGTATCGCGTCGAGCTCGCTCGGCCGAAGGAGGCCATCGGGCGCAACACCGTGACCAACCTCCAGTCGGGGGCGATCTACGGTTACGCGGGGCTGGTCGACGGTCTCGTCGAGCGTATGCGGGCGGAGATGGGCGGAACGGCTCG
>Ga0137415_10000917_pt1 | contig 28889 bp, 13 predicted proteins | sample CZODoug3_1_1_16f_FD_183082 | JGI IMG/M metagenome (GOLD analysis project Ga0137415, IMG submission 183082) | Vadose zone soil fungal communities from Angelo Coast Range Reserve, California, USA - CZODoug3_1_1_16fungal (Hybrid Assembly) | ecosystem: Environmental > Terrestrial > Soil > Vadose...
TTGCTGCTCGCCTCCGCCATCACCACCCCCATGATGTCGGCAAGCGGGCTGGTCATGCCCGCGCGGAAACGCGGGTTCTGGTTGAGGATAGCGGCCAGCAGCGTGCTGCCCGAGCGCGGCATGCCGGAAATGAAGTGGAACTTTCGGGCTGGTTTCGCAACGTGGGATGCCGCAGGCATGGGGGGCCCTCTGCCGGTTTATCGTGGCTGAGGATTGTATAAAAGCTGCGATGCGGCTGTCCGATTCTCGATAGCGAGCGGCACACTCTGGGCCGGAACGTTAAATCCGCTCACCTCGACGACCGGCGTCGCCGCTCCCGCCGTCGCGCTTGTCGGATTCACCGCTCCTGACGTCGCTATGGTCGCCGTCAAGGTAACCGACTCCCCAGGCCACAACGTGACGTCATTGTCGCTCCATAGAATCGGCAGCATCGGCTCGCCGCCGGCGGAACGCTTGATCGACACATGTTGGAACAGCCCTAGGGCCTTGGAGGACGGGGGTACAGTCAGCGTGATTGTGGCGACGTCCTCGGCTCCCTCGTGCCGCATCGTTGCACGGACTTCGCTCGTCGCGGCCGGCAAGGATTGCAAGGGGGTCAAATCCGCGTATTCCTTCAAGGGCGTGAGATACCAGTTCGAATGTGCCCAGTCGAGCTCGTCTGTCTGGGTGGAGAGCCAATAGACGTTGCGGCTGACCGATTTGCCCTTTGCTGATGAGAGCTCGAGCTCGATGAAATAGGTGCGCGATAAGCCCGTCAGCGCCGGCAGGATCGCCGCTTGCCGCGCGCTGTTTCCGGCGACATCGATGCTCGGCAGTTGCCGCTCGTAGGCCATGCTGCCGTCCAGGTTGCGCACCCGGATGCTGGCGCGCAAACCGCGCTCAGGGGCGAGCGTGTGATTGACCAACACAATCGCGCGCGTGTCGTAGGAGTATTGGATGTGCACCGGCTCATTGGCCTTGCTGGCACCGAAGTAGGCGCCGGCTGGATTCAGGAAATAGTCGTACAGATGCCAATGCAGCGACGGCCATGCGTTGTTGAGCATCCAGTAGATGACGCCGGTCGAGGGATTGGCCGCACCCATGTGCGCATTGAATGCCTCGAATTGCGCTCGAACATTGTCGTAGTTTTCGAGCTGAGACTTGGCGACGAAATCTTCGAGGCTCTTGGGCGCGCCATAGCGCTTGGCCAGCGCATCGCTGAATGGCGTGATCGTTGCGAATATCGACCAGGCTGCGGACGCGTGATACTGCCGTAACGCCGGATATTTCCACAGCGCCTCCAACTCCTGCGGCGCAAGCATGCGAGTCAGGTCTTCGAGCAGCGGGATGGATGCGCCTGCACTGACTTCGGAGTCGAATCCGAACGCGCCGCCCAACTTGTCGGCATACCAGTATGCGGGCGGAATCCACGAGTAGGGCCCGGCCATTTTCATGCCGGACGGCCCGGTCACCTCGGTACCCTGCGGTACCGCCGCCGAGACGATCGGCAGTGGCCAGTCTTCGGCATGTAAGGTATCCACGTACATCTTTGCGATCGACGCAGGCGGCGCGTTGTCGCTGCCGATCAGAAATCCAATCACAGATGGGTGGTTCCGCAGGAGACGCGCTTCGCTCGCCATCGAGGCAGCAGCCACCTTCTCGTCCGAGGCGTCCCACGGAGCGCCACCGGTCTGAGCTGCCGACTCCCATTTGTCGCAGCATTCCCAGCCGGCGAGGATCATGATCCCGTCACGGTCGGCGAGATCGTAGAAGCGCGCGTCCTCCAGCTTGCCTTCACTCCGGATGGTATTCAGTCCGAGGTTGAGGACGTAACTGAACTCGGCCTCCATTCGCTTGGGATCGTCGCGTAGAAACATGTCCGGCGCCCAGCCCGCGCCACGTATCAGGACAGGCTTGCCGTTGACGACAAACTGAATGTAACCCTGTTTGGTGAGGTGGGAGCTGACGGTCCGCACGCCGAATGTTGCGCGGGTCTCGTCAGAGATCGCACCATCGACGGCTGCATTGATCTTCAATTGGTAGAGCGGATGCGCACCCATCCCGACGGGCCACCAGACCTGTGGATGCTGTAGGTTGAGCGCTGGGTCGCTCTTCGGGGAAAATAACACTGTCTTCGTTTCACCGGGTGCGAGGTGAATCGTTTGCCGCAGCGACACTCCTGCGACGACACCGTCAATTGTAGCATCGCGTGCAGACGTATCGAGGTTTCGCGCCTGCATTTTGACGGTCAGCGCAGCGCTCGCTAAATCGGGCAGCGATAGTTTCGACGTCACCTGTGGAAACCGTATCTGCACCGGCCCCGTCCGCACGATCTCCACACCCCGCCACGGACCCATGTTGTTATCAGGTGGCGTCGGGTTCCAGTCGACCCAGCCAATCGTCAAGTCGGTCCTCGGGTCACCCGGATACACGCGCAATGCGAGGACATTGGTGCCTGCATGGACCCAGCGTGTCACGTCGAGCTCATGCACGGGATAGGCGCCGGCAACGGCTGTGTGTTCAGCAACCAGATTGCCATTCAACCAGACATCTGCGCTAGGGATCATGCCCTTGATCCGCAGCAGGGTATGTTGCCCGTCCTCGACAACAGTGAACTCGGTGCGATACCACCAGGGAACCACGAACGCGACTCCGCTGGACTCGGGCTCCGCTGCCGCACGCAGATTGTCACTGTAAAACACGTTCTCGTACTTGCCGTTCTCCAACAGCCCGGCCATCACTGTCGCGCGGCCGCTCACCGGGTACCAGTCTTTGGTGGAAAATCCCGAGGAGGAGACTTCGGCGCCGCCCGCCTGTGCTTTGGAGCTGGATTGAATCAGCCAGTGGTCGATGGCAGTGGAGGACGCGGCGTTGGCGAGGGGGGTGCTCGCCAACGCCGCCAGCGCCGACATCACTCGGATTGTCGGCATGCTCACCACTGCCCGCGTACGCCAAACGTGAACATGCGTTCAGAGAAGTTGGCGTGCCCATACTGGTCGGGCCACACGAGGTAGAACCGCTGATACTCGTTCGAAAGGTTGGTTCCGTTCACGAACACTTCGGCGTACTTGCTGACCTTGTAGGCGACCGAGGCGTCGAGGTACCTCTGCGCGGCTTCGTACTCTTCCAAACCGCTGATGCCGCCGACATCCGACTGAAATGCCCGTTTCGAGCGATAGTTGTACGCGACGCGCGCCTGGAAGCGCTTGTTCTGGTACCACAAAATGAAGTTCCCGGACTCGGTGGAATTGTCCTGGAATGGAATCTCATTGCCGGCCAGATCCCTTTCTCCCGTTTTACTGGGCGCGTACGTCACATTGAACTCCATGCCGGTGTTGGACAGGAATCCCGGCAGGAACGTGAATCCCTGGCGATAGTCGAATTCAACACCCTGGATGCTGTTGCCCGAGCCCTGCAACGGCTCGGTGATGGTGATGCAATGGTTGCGGACCACGCCATCCTCGTCCGGCAGAGTACAGTTGGTCACGGCGCCATTACTGATGAAGCTCTGCACGTTGATACGGAACAGCTCGAGATTGACCATGCTGGTGGGGTTGATGTAGTACTCGAACGAAGCACCGTAGTTCGTGGAACGCCACGGGTTGAGGGTCGGATTGCCGTTCGATTGGCCCGCCGCGACCTGGTATATCGGACCCGTCTTGGTTTCCTGCAGCGAGTAATTGAGCTGCAGGCCACCACCCCATTGGCTCAGATTGAGGGGCATCATGTTCTTGGAGTAGGAGAGGCGAACCGTCAGCTTATCGGTCATATTCAGCGAGAAGTTGACCGCCGGCAGGACGTCGTTGTAGCTGCGCCGGGTGACATCCTCACCGGCATCGGCGGGCTCCGTGCCGTATTGGCCCGGCGCGCCGGTCAAATGCTGGGTGATATTGAGGTTGGTGTGAATCACACGCGCACCCACATTTCCGCTGTACGACATGTTTCCCAACTTGCCGTTGAAATCGGCTTGCAGGTAGGTTGCCGTCTCCTTCAACGATACGCCCCAGGTAGTTCCAGGCGACACTTGTGTCGTGGTGTTGGGATAAAGCGACTTCCAGAATGCCAGGGGATCATCCATGGCATGTGGGTTGATCGCCCAGAAGTTGATTCCCGTCCCGAGCAGGTTGTTGTATTGTTGAAAGTTATTGGCGAGCGGCGCTGGCGTTTTCGACAGCGCCTGCGACGACAACGGGCCGGCACGAAATGCCCCTTCTGCATTGCCCGCAGTACACCAGGTACTGGGCGTAGTATCAGTCGCATTGCCGCTCAGGATCACATCGGAGCCGGCATAACGCACCAGACATCCGTTCGGGTCGCTGGCACCCATGCCGGCGTACACGGGGGTGACCAGGGTGTACCCGTCGTTGCCGGCGCTGCGGATGCTGTTGCGCACTCCGAAATTGAGGCGAATGCCTTGGTCGAATTTATAGTGACCATCGAAGCGCAACGCGGTGATGGCGGTTCTGCGGTTGTAGTCCTCGTTTGATTCCAACGTCTTGAATGCCCAGCCGTTGGGGTTGGCGAAGGCGGCCGCGAGAGTTGAGGGCAAGGTAATCCCGATATTGCGGCCCGTGAAGTTCGCAGTGATCGGCTGCGTATTCTGGGGAATGCCGATGGCGTTGAAAACGCGATCCCCGCCCAGCTCAGCTGGATACACGAAGGTCCCGCAGGGTTGCGAACTGTTGGGGTCCGCCCACAGGCAGCCGTCCGAATCCGAAATGTTGACGTCGGTTTCTATGAACTCCTGCTGGGCTGTTTCGCGGATGCCGCGCACACTCGCCGTGAAGGGACCGCCGTTATCGAAATCGAGCTGCAGATTGGCGTTCTGCGCGGTGGAGCCCCTGCGGATGACCTGCGAGAACGATTCAACATCACCCGGATATTTTTGGTATACCTGAGTGGTGTAGATGTGCGAACCAGCCCATTGCGCAGCCGTATAGGCGTCCTGCGGCGGCGTGTTGTATTGACTCAGCGCGGTACTGCCGGTGTCTCTGGACTGCAATGGCACGTAGGTCGCGCCTTGCCAATTGGTGGAATTGAACTGGAGGCCGACGCTGCGCTCCCATTGATTCTGATGAGCGTAAAAGTAGTCACTCGTCAACGTGAGCCCGTGGCTCAGGTCCGCCTGGAACGACACATTGGCGGCTTGGCGCTTGCGCTGAACGGTGGAGTCGTAAAGGCCGATGTTCTGGCTACCCATGAAAACACCGTTGGATTTGCCGTCCCCGTTCACATCAACACTACCGTCTGGATTCTGCACGATCCGCGAAGGAATCGTCGCGCCATTCCACGCCCCTATGAAGCCGTTGTAGGCGCCGGCGCTCTGGGCGTTCTCGCCGTGGAAGATAGCTTGATACTGATCGAAGCTCTCGGTTGGGTTTCCACCCGAGTTAACCCCGCCCGCCGTGCCCGTCCGCGTGGTGTCGGAGAAATCACCGGAAACCTGCAGGCCCCAGCGGCCGTCGTCGTTGAATGAGATGAGGCCGTTTGCCTCAGGTCCTGTTTTTTTGGCAGTGCTGCCTCGCTCGCCGTCGGCGGAATAGCTGTACGTGAATCCGTGCGGCAAATCCCAGGGCCGGTACGTGTGCAGATTGAGAGAGCCGCTGATGCCAGTCTCGGTCTGGCTTGCAGTGGGCGACTTGATGACGTCCACCTGATTGAACAAAGTGGCAGGCAGCGTGGTGAAGTCGGGTTGCTGCGAGTCGATCTGATCCGGCGTAATGAAAACCTCGCCATTCAGCATGGTGCCGACTTGAGGCAAGCCACGAACGTCCACCGAGGTTCCGACGCCCGCATCGCGGTTGATTTGCACGCCGGTGATGCGCTGGAGCGCATCCGTGATAGTCACGTCGGGCAATGCACCGATGCTCTCCGCCGAAATGCTGTCCATGATACTTGGAGCCAGACGCTTCGCCTCGATCGCTTTTATCTGCGACTGACGTACGCCGTAGACGGTGACTACTGACTCGTCCGGCACCTTGTCTTTCGCGGCGTCGGGCGGTGGCGTCGTCTGCACGGCAGGGTCCGCCGCCCCCGGGCTCGCCGCCGGGGCACTCGCGGGCTCTGACGCCATGGCCGATGTCGCCGCCGCGGCGAGCAACGCCATGCGTACGGCAATTGATACCGGGTGCTTGCGATGTACTGTTGACACGGCCTCTCCCTCTGGATTGTTATCTTCCGAATGCCATTCGCGCCAAAACCCATTGGCCATCGCGTGGATCGCCAGTGGCAAAGATGCATAGGTCACGAGCGTCATTCAGCTTCGACGTGGAAACACTTGCGTTGAGTTCGTGCTGCCCGCGTACCACCGCAGGCTGCAGCGGCAATCTGGCGAGCAATGGCCCCGTGCAGGAATCGGCATGGATTTCGAACTCGCCGGCCGCACTAGCCTTGGGGCGTACGACGGCTCCCTTGGCCTCGTCACCGAAGCGCCATGCCACGCGCCCGACGGTCAGGGTGACGTGATCGATGCCTTCCAGCGGCGCGCGGTGCCACAGCCAGCACATGTTGCCGACATCCACCTTGTAAACCGGCCTCGGGCCCTGGTCGGGCTGACTGCCGCCCAAGCGCATTCCCGGCTGGTTTGAACAGGATTCAAGCTCGCTGCCATCGCGGCTGAGCAGAGTCGAGGCATCCAACACCTGCGTTCGCGGCGCGGCGAGGTCGAACCCGCCGGGCTCAAATGTCGCCGCACGGAGCGTCACTTTGCCTTGGGCGGAAAACTCCAGCGGGCTGACATAGTGCGTGGACGTCGAAGTCGGCGAAGAGCCGTCCTTGGTGTAGCGGATCTCGCCAAAGTTCGATTGGTTGGACAGCGCGACGCGCAGCATACCCTCGCGACCTGCAGTCACATCGAACGCCGGTGCAAACGCTGTGTCGGAATAGCCAATGCCAAGCGCGCGGTAGCGCGCGAGCTCAGCGGTCAGGCGCTGCAGAAATCCGTTCCAGTCGTGCTCGTTTGAGGTCGACCACCCAACTTCCGACAACGCCGCGATCCGCGGGAACAGCGCATGCTGAACGTGTGCGAAGCTCGGCACTAACTCTGTCCAGAGTTGGCCCTGCACGCCGATGACACGCCTCGCTTCTGCGGCGGTTGCACCGTTAGGGATGACGGGGGTGTCGTAGGTCTGCCGCAGCGTCGTCACGGGAGGCTGCCCCGGCCATTCGTCGGGCAAGTCCGATTGATAGTAATCGAAGTACAGAGACTCCGTGGGTGCCAGGACCACATCGTGGCCTTGCTTCGCCGCTTCGAGTGCAACGTGTTGCCCGTCGCTTCCGTGCCAGGACATCACAATTTCCGATGCCGGAAGCTTCTCACCGGCAACCAACTCGTCATCCCAGCCAACCGGCGTGCGCCCGTGTTGGATGAGATGGTCGGCGACCCGGCTAATGAACCAACCCTGCAGCTGATCCATGTTCGCGAGTCCGAGCCGTCGCATCTGCGCACGCAGTTCGGGCGACGCGTTCCACTGCTGCTTGTCGGCTTCGTCGCCACCGATCGAGATGTATCGGGAGGGAAACAGTTGCATCACCTCGTCGAGCACGTCGTCGACGAACTGCAAGGTCTTCTCGTCGGGTTTCAGCAACCAGGGACTGATCCCCCAGTCCGTCCATACGGACGGACGCTTGCCGGTGACGCCAAGCCATGGATAAGCGGCCACCGCCGCCTGCGAGTGTCCCGGAAGGTCGATTTCCGGCACGATGGTGACGAAGCGGGCGGCGGCATAGCGCACGATGTCGCGCACCTCCGCTTCGGTATAGAAGCCGCAGTAGGGTTTGTCAGGAGCGCCGGTCAGTTCGACGTCGAGTCCCACCGCCTTGCGACATGCACCGGTTTTCGTGAGCTCGGGGTACTTGGGGATCTCGAGGCGCCAGCCCTGGTCCTCGGTCAGGTGCCAGAGCAACACGTTGAGTTTGTCGAGCGACATCCAGTCGATCAACTTCTTGATGTCGGCCACGCTCTGAAAATGCCGCCCTGAATCGAGTAGCAGCCCGCGCCAGGCGAAACGCGGGTGATCGTCGATGACGCCCTCGGCAATCTCAGCCGGGGTGCCGCGGATCCAGCCAGGCGGCGTCAGCAACTGCCACAACGTGACACCCCCATAGAACGCCCCGCCCGGCGAGCGCGCGATAACTCGGACTCCGTCAGCGGCTACCACGATGCGATAACCGGTATCCCCCACGACATCCGCGTGAGGATCTACGTCGAACGTGATTGCGGGGTGCCTGCCAGCCGCTGTCGCTGTGCCAGCCGCCGCGTGTAACTGGAGCCCGCGAGTGTTGGCCACCAACTGCATGAACCGATCCGCTGTGGGCTGAACATGCTCGGGGTCCGCACCATGCACTGCGACCAGTGCACCATCCGCAATCTTCACTACACCCGACGGAGCAAGGCGCACGTCGGCGGGCTGGGGCAACAGCGACCAGGTGGATGCTGCCGGTGCCCCGCTTGCCATCCCCGTTGACGCCAGCCAGACGTAGGCAATCGCGAGTCCAGCCGCCATCGCCCCCGGCCGTCGGAACACCGACGGGACGTAGGCGCGCATGCCAATCGCCCCCAGAAAAGGCGTCATCGATACCCTCCCTTGTCGACCCCGATGACCGATTGCCCCATTTGTCTGAGCTTATTTATTCGGTCGCCTTACGAATCAATACTGCCCCCTAAGGGCCATTTCCGTCAAGCAGGGTGGATTTAGCGGCGAATGCGGCTATGATAGTTCGGATAGAATACGAATCAATGAGAACCCCTATGCCTTCCCAACCGACGACCAGCCTGACCCGCCAGTTGTCGCAACGGAGTGTTTTCGAAGCCCTTCTGCACCGTAGCCCCATCTCACGGGCGGACCTTGCCAAGGTGACCGGTCTGTCGAAACAGACCACCTCTGAAGTCATCGACGCATTCGAGCAGCAGGGACTGGTTCGCCCGATCGGACGAACGAGCGGCAATGTCGGACGGACCGCCGTGTTGTACGAATTGAGCCCGGAAGGCGGTCACGTGCTCGGCATCGACCTGGGAGCCCGGCGATTGACAGTCGCCCTGGCCGATATTGCAGGCAGAGTCGTCGCCGAGGCCGATGAACCCACCGACAGCCGCGGCGGAGCCTGGGTGCTCGACCAGATCGCCCGACTCTCGGACCGTCTGGCGCGTGACAATCACACACATCCCAGCCGAATTCGCTCCATCGTGCTGGCAACCCCTGGGGTGGTGAACCCCAAGAGCGGCGCCATCGAGATGGCTCCCAACATCGCCGGCCTGGGTCATCTCAATGTCGTGGGCCTGCTGGGTGAGAAACTCGGCAGCCCCGTCGTGTTTGAAAATGACATCAATCTCGCGCTGCTCGGGGAAATATGGCACGGCTGCGCGCAAAACCTCGCCAACGTCGCCTTCCTCGCGCTCGGTAGCGGCGTAGGCCTTGGACTCTATGTCAATGGCCAGCTCGTTCGCGGCGAGAACGGCGCTGCCGGTGAGATCGGCTATCTGCCAATCGGTGGCGATCCGCTGCAAGCCGAGGCCCGCCTGCAGGGCTGCCTCGAGTATCAAGTAGGCGCCACGGGTGTCGTGCGGCGATATCGGGAGGCTGGCGGTTCCGAAGTCGATTCGGTCAGACAGGTCTTTGAGCGAGCGCAGGCGGGAGATTCAATTGCCGCGGACGTGGTCGACGAGACTGCGCGGCTGACGGCTCTTGCAGCCGCGACGGTCATCGCAACAGTAGATCCCCAACTGCTCGTTCTGGGTGGCTCGGTCGGGGCGCGTCCGGACTTTGCGGACAAGGTCGCGCGCGTGCTGTTGCAGCTTACTCAGCGGCCGGTGGAGATTCGCACGAGCACGCTCGGCCACCGAGCGGGTGTCGTGGGTGCTTTGTCCGTTGCTTTGCGCCGTCTCCATGATGATGCCTTCGGGGTCGCGGAGCTCGCGGCGGCTATGCCCCTTCCCCCGCCCCGTAGCGCACATCAATGACTCGTGAATCTGCCTATTGTTTTGCGGCAGATTTGGGCGGCACGAAGCTCGCCGCAGCCTTGGCCGACGCGCGTGGTCGGATCGTGGCGGAATTAACCGAGCCCACGGACTCGCGCGGCGGAGCGTACGTGGCCGAACAGATCGCTGCCTGCGCCGACAAGCTGGCTCGAGCCGCCGGAATCGAAGTCACGCGGACGCATCATGTCATGGTGGGAGTTCCTGGAGCGATCGATCCTCACACAGGCCGTATTTCTCAGATTCCAAACATCGCGGGACTCGAGGACTTCGATGTCCTGAGGTTTCTGCGCGGCCGCTTCGGGCCGGATGTTGCAATCGAGAACGACGTGAATCTCGCGATGCTCGGCGAGCAGGCGCTCGGGTGCGCCAGCGGGTGCCACAACGCGGCGTTCCTGGCGCTCGGAACAGGTGCAGGGCTCGGCCTGCTCATCGACGACAAACTGTTTCGGGGCGCGTGCGGCGCGGCGGGGGAAATCGCGGACCTGCCAATCGCGCGCGACCCAACTTCGCAGAGCCCATCCACCACCGGCGCATTCGAGCTCGAGGTGGGCTCACTAGCCATCGTCGATCGATACCGCCGCGAGGGTGGAACCGCGGCCGTCACGGTGCGCGACATTTTCAGGCTCCTGGAGGAAGGAGACGAAGTGGCGGCGTCGGTCCTCGACACGACAGCGCGCTGGGTAGCCCTCGCCGTAGTGACACTGCAATCGCTCCTCGATCTGGAGCTCATCGTGTTCGGGGGAAGCATCGGTGTGCGTCCCGAGTTGTATGAGCGGGTCCGAAGGGCCCTTCCCGCCCTCTTCTCTCGACCCATCACCATCGCACCCAGCCAGCTTGGCGATCGAGCGGGACTCATTGGCGCCGTGTGCGCCGCGGCGCAGTCCCTGCGTCAGACCCCTTAGCCTGCGCACTGCGCGCGGTCGTCATACTGGGAACGGATGGACTGCGGTCGCTCGTGGCGAGCTCGATACTGCAGCCGATTTTCCAGATCAACAGTGCGAAAGTATTTGCGTGCTTTCCGGAAGTTGTCTGGGAACATGCGCAGAGATCCGCTCACGCTGCCATTCCCCACGCAGCGCTCGTCGAGCGGGCCGATGCGTTTGGTGCCGAGCTGCTGTGCCTCATCAGCGGACTGGCGCAGATCATCCTGTTCCGCGCCCCAAGCCGCCTGAGCGAGCACCCCAAGCACTCAGTGAGCGGGGCGCTCACATGTGACGCTCGAGGCTGAGATACAGCAGGGATGTACCCAGCGCGACTGGGTACGACGATGCCCGGACTGTGCTCTCGGCTCGACGAACATCAAGCGTGGGAAAAGATAAAGCGACATGCCACAACATATGTCAGCGTGTTGTTAAGAAATTTCCCGTTCCCTCCCGAGGCGCTTTCAATCATCTCGATGTTCCCCGGGGCGCAAGGTTGGATTATCTGTTGTATTAATCCTACGATTGTTGACAGACCCGCCGCGCCGTGTCAGAAATTTGCTCACGTTGCATACGCACCGCCGTCGCATAACAACGCAGCGTAGACGCGACACCTTTAATCAGACAGGACCTGGAGTCTCATGGAAAACTCACAAAATGAGAGACCCTTCTTTAATGAAGCGCCTCCGCGGAAAACCTTTGCCCGATTCAATACCCAGCGCCTTCCCCGGACTTTGGTCGCCAAGGCGATTGCCGCAAATTTGACCAGTCTCAATTGCCGCGCCGTCAATGGCATTGCCGCCGGGTTGGCTGCCGCTCTGATCAGTCTTACCGCTACCGGACAGGAGGCCTCCGATTCTGCCAACGCCGCTACCCCGGTAATGCAGGAAGTTGTCGTCACCGGCAGCATGATCAAGCGAGTCGACGCCGAAACCGCGGAAGCCGTCACGATCCTCAAGGCAGACGCCCTCAAGGATCAGGGCATCACGAATGTCGAGCAGGTGATGAACACGCTGACTTCCGCCAACCCATCGGTCAACATCGCCACAGCCGTAGGAACGTTTTCCGGAGGCGGTACTTACGCCGACTTGCGCGGCCTGGGCCGTAGCCGCACCCTGGTTCTGCTTGATGGCCAGCGGGTGGCCGTCAACGCCTTCGATGGCCAAGGGGTCGACCTGAGTGGCGTTCCGTTCTCGGCGATCGACAGCATCGAGGTGCTTCGGGAAGGCGCCTCGGCGCTGTACGGCTCGGACGCGATCGCGGGCGTGATCAACTTCAAAACCAAGAAGAATTACCAGGGGGCCGAGTTCCAGATTAATTTCGACCACCCGCAGAAAGCCGGCGGCGGCTCGGGCCAGGCGGATTTCACCTTCGGACATGGGGATCTGGTGAACGACGGCTATAACTTCATGGTTACGGCCAGTTACGCCAAGCAACAGGAACTGCAGGCAACGCAGCGGGGGTTTTCCGCCCAGGGTTTTGATCCCGCGCGCGGCGTCACCGCTACGAACTTTCCGGGATCGTGGCCCGGGATAGTACAGGATTCAGACAGTCACCTTTATCAGTCGGGCTATCCGGCCTGTGCGGGCAATTCGCAACTCACCACGTACTACGGCGACTGCTCGTACCGGTATTCCGCCGCGACGGATCTGATCCCGCAGACCCGTACGATTTCCGGGATGGCCGCGTTCACGAAGACACTGCCGGCCAACAACCAGGTGCAGGTGCAGTACTTCTGGAGCCAGTCCAAACTGACCGGTTACTCCGGTCCCATGTTCTATGATTTCGCGATGGACCCGACGAGCCCTTACTTCCCGTCGGCGTCGCAGCTCATATGCGATAGGGGTCCGGAGAACTGCGCTACCCCGCTGAATCTGAGCGGTGTTAATAGTACGACCGGTGAGCCGCAAGCGGTCAATGCGATCTGGACCGACCCCAACAACTACCGCTACAACGGCTACCTCAATGTCGAGCAGCGGGTTCTGTTGACGTTCTCCGGCAGCAACGCCGGTTGGGACTACTCTGCGGCCTTCAATTACAGCAAGAACCACAACGACGGTCGCAATGTCGGTGGCTATCCTAATGAAGACGTACTTGCGCCCGGTGGCGTCCTCAGCCCGCTGATCAACCCCTTCGGTCCCCAGAGCGCGGCAGGACAGTCTTTGATCAATTCGTCGTACATCAACGGCGTATACCAGCTTGGGCAGGATACACGGTGGAGCGTCGACCTCACTGCCAGCCACTCGTTGGGCGATGCGTTCGATGCGGGCACTCCCGCGAGCGTGGCGTTTGGCGCCAATGCGAGCGGCGAAAGCTTCACGAACTACACTACGCCCTATAACGACCTCACGAGCGCCGCAACCGGACTGGGGGACAGTTCAGTGGCAGGCAACCGCAAGATACAGGCAGCTTTCATCGAACTGGACGTGCCGATCACCAAGGCCCTCGATTTCGATGTATCCGATCGTCAGGACCGATACAGCGATTTCGGCACGACCAACAACGCGAAGGTGAAGGTGCGGTGGCAGCCGCTCGATATGCTGACCTTCCGGGGAAGCGCCTCCACCGGCTTTCGGGCGCCCACGCTCTTCAATCTGTACGCGCCGCCTTTCTTGACCGCGGCGAGCGGCGGCACCATGGGAGACGGGAACCCGTTTTGCCAGCCGGGCAGCTACAACGCGGAGTGGACTCCACAGACTTGCGCGGCGCAGGGAATCGGGTTGAACGGCGGAAACACCAAGCTGACGCCTGAAACATCGCAAAACTTCGACTTCGGTGTTGTCATCCAGCCGATCCAGGATTTGGGCATTACGCTGGACTATTACCGAATCCTCCTCAAGAACACCATCGGACGCGTTCCAGCCTCGGCCATTTACGGTGATCCCGACACGTTCGCGAGCTATATCACAACAGCTACGAGTGGCCAGTACGCCGGGTCACTCCCTCCGACGATCGCACAGGCCGCAAACTGCACGCCTTACACGGCACCGACCTGTGGATATATAAATCGGGCATTTGCGAATACGGGCAGGATCACGACCGACGGGTTCGACTTGAGCGTCCAATACGTGCAACACACGCCGATAGGGACGTTCCGAGAGAATCTGGAAGGGACGGCGGTCACGCAGTTTCTGGAGCAGCAATACACCGGCGGCCCGACGCTCAACCTGGTGGGCAATCTGCAGATCCAGACAATCAACCCGGCGTTCAGGTGGCAGCATAACGTGAGGGTCGACTGGACCAGCCCGCAGAAGATGTATGGGGCGGGACTGTCTGACCGCTTCTACACGGGGTACATCGATGAATTCCCCGATGCCAACGGCAATCAGCTGCACGTGGGCAATTATTCGCTCGTCGATGGTTACGTGAGCGTCAAGCCGATCGAAAATCTGAGCGTGTTGTTTGGAATCAAGAATCTGTTCAACACCAGTCCGCCGTTCAGCAACGCGTCGCAAAACAACTTTGCGTCGGGTTACAACGCGCTCATTGCGGACCCGTTGTTGCGCAACTTCTATATCAATCTGAAATACACCCTGTAATTCCTCCAGGAATGAGTTGCTTTGCAGCCCCGCCTCTGGCGGGGCTTTTTTTGGAACCTCCTTTGCGCTACGTGGAGCTTCCAAAGGAAGCTCTGAGCTTCTGCTTCAGTACCGCGCGCACTCCCGGCGGCATCGTCCCAAGCGCACCGCGAAGCTCAGGAGGAATGTGCTCAATCGCACTGCCCTCGGTCTGGAAGACATAGGCAGCAAACATCGCCTGCCAGTAGATCCGTTCGGAGCGGGGCAGATCCTTGAGTGCCAGCAATGCTGACAGGAAGCAATCGTACGGATTCTCGAGTCCCTGCGGGTACGCTCCCCACCAATAGTTCACCATGGCGTTGTAGGAGTCGCGCGACGTGACATGGTGCCACCAGTGCCGGGGCACGAGCAGGGCATCGCCCGGGCGCAGCTCGGCGACCTGTGCGCTCCTCAATGCCTGTGCGAAACGGGGGTAGCGGGCAAAATCAGGAGCCTCCACATCGAGGATCGACAAGGGGGGAGGATTGTCGATCGGACCGATGTAGAGGCTCGCGACCTGCTCCGGCGGAAACAACAGGAAGCGCCGCCGACCTGCGATGACACATGCGAGGTTGTGGTCCCGATCATTGTGGATTTGCGTTTTGACCGGCCCGCCCAGCCACAACCGTGGCCCGATCTGCGGAAGTATCGACATCGGGTTCTGTTGCACGAAATCCGGCAGATGCGTAGTGAGCGGCAGCATTTGGATCGCGACGACAGGCGCCTGCGGACGATCGAGCTGGCGTTCGATGCGATCGAGCGTCTCACTGATGCCGCGCTGACGCGTCGAGAAGGTAAATTCCCGAAGATCGCTCGTGTATCCGAACCGTCCCTGCGTGCTGGCAGGTGCCTCCATTACGGGACCCGGGGTGCCCCGATCCATGGACTTGAGGTAGTTGTTCAGTGTTGCCGGCGAGCTGCGGCCGGCCGCGAGCGCCGGCCACTGTTCGATGAGGCCTCGCAGGATCAGTGGTTTCGCAGCCCGGACCGCCAGGTCGAGCTCCATTGCCGTCTCGACGGACCCAACCGCTGTTCCGGGCAGCTTGCTCAGCAAGTCCTCCATCTGTGTCGGGGTTGATCGGGTATCCGTCGTTGTCATACCGGGCTCCGGCAAAGACTCTCGAGATAACCGCTGTGCGAAGGCTGTTCACGAACCTTGCCTTTGATGAACTCGAGCATCCGGCGGAATTCCTCCTGCAGGCGCCGCGGTGCAATTGTGTCGATTGCCGGTGGCCAGCTCTCCGGCACGACCCCGAGGCCGATGAACAGCGCTTGCCAGCTGTCGGGAAAGAACGTTTCGTCCTCCAAAGGCGCAATGACCGCGCGCGCGCGGAAAGTCGCGATCTTGTGCCCGAGCGCCGACGGCACCGCCTGACTGCGCACCTGTTGCCAGAATTCGCCGTCGCGGGGGGGCGAAAGTGCATAAAATGCGCACTGAAAGTCGCGCACACGCTCGTAGTTGGAGCGCATGAGCCTGTTGTATTCGGCACGCTCGACAGCAAACTGTCCGGTGACCGGGAACAGGGATAACAAATGCACCAACCCCAGTTGCAGCGCGTGCAGCTCGACATCGTGAATCGGATCGAGAACACAGGCGGACCCGCCGACAGCGACGCAATTCCCTTCCCATACCTTGGATCTGATGTATGGATTCACGCGGCGCAAACACACATCAGTGAGCTTCGCGCCCGAAGTGGCCGTCGCCGACTCGAGGGCAGTCTCATCGCTCACGAGGTCGCTCGAATACGCGTGCGCAATGCCCGTCGCGACCTGGTTGGGATGCAGTGCAGTCCAGCCAGCGCGCCCTATGCGGATTTCCGCGAAGGGTGGAGTCGACGTGAAGGCAGGGGCTCGTGCCGCCAGGACGCGATCGACGCCGAAGTATTGATGCCAATATTCACAGGGGACTTGGAGCGATCCGCCAATGAGAACTGCGTCTTCGCCCGTTGCATCGACAAACAGTTGACCCTCGAGACGCAGCGAGCCATCGACGAGCAGCGCGGTGATGAATCCAGTCATCTCGTCCCGCTCCACGGCTACGGTCCGCGCCTCGTATATTTCCGCCCCGAGCCTCGCACACACTGACTTGATAAATCCCACGTAGGCCAGCATCTGGAGGTGATATCCGTAGTCAGTTCGACCGAATGCCGCCGTAGCCGCATCAGGCAGCAGCATCCGGCCGTTCAGTGCCGCCACGGCGGTCGGGCTGAAATTCTGCAAGGGGATATTCGAGCCGTGGCGCGTCGCCTTGAGCCAGCACGGAAAAAACGCGCTCCCGTCGACCTGGGCGCCATAGGCTCCCCACGCGTGAAAGAAGTTGGGGCCCGCACCCGCGGCGGCCACGATATTCTGGCCGAACGAAAAGCTGCCGCCGGTGGCGCGAATGAGTGCCGGTTCGTTGATTTCAAGCTTTGCGTGCAGCGCTTCGAGGGGCGGCAACGTTGCACTGACATGAGAAGGCTGCAATCGAGTCGGCAGCTCGATGGCTACAACGGTGACACCCGCCGGCCGCAGAGCACGGCTGAGAGCATTGACACACAACCACAGGTCAGCATCGCGTCCCAACACCACCACGCGGGTCAGCGGCCGACCCGCGTTCATGCGACAGCCTCGTCAGAGCCAGCTCCGGGAGATTGACCAGACCCGCAGGATTGACCAGCCCCGCAGGACTGACAATAGTTCGCGATGAAATCGCCATGCGGTGACATGGAATCAACATTCGTCCGAATCCGACTCCGAAAATCGCTCAACCGTGCCTCAACTGTGGGCAACGCGAACCGATCCGCAAGCCGATCATACCCCTGCGGAATGATGCCTTGTCCCACCAGGACCGACAGCCAGCTATCGCGGGCAAACAGGCCGTACTGGTAATTCGGCAGAGCCGCGCGTGAGCGAAACAGCGCGAGCTTGTGTTCCAGAGTGTCCGGCAACGGCACTGATCGCAGATAGTCCCACAGCGGCTCGCCGACCCTCCTGTTGGCGATGTAGTGCAGAACCAGAAAATCACGGACCCGCTCATACTGCATCGCGTTGAGGCGATTGAACTCGTTCGTCAACCGTGGATCCACGCGCCCGGCCCCCGGCAGCGGCATGAGATTGACGAGGTCGGTCACCGCGGCCTGGATCAGAAAAATACTGGTGGATTCGAGCGGCTCGAGAAAGCCGGCCGCAAGACCGATCCCCACGCAATTGGCAGACCAGGCCCGCTCGCGGCGGCCGAGTGAAAACCGCAGCAAACGGGGCTCCGCCTCTGCCGGGGCTTCCAGCGCATTCAACAAGGCAACCCGGGCGTCATCCTCCTTGATGAACTGGCTTGAAAATACATAGCCATTGCCGGTGCGATGCTGGAGTGGGATTCGCCAGGTCCATCCCGCCTTGCGGGCTGTAGCACGCGTATATGGCGTCAGCGCACCGATCCTCTGGCACGGCACAGCCAGTGCGCGATCGCAAGGCAACCAGTGAGCCCAGTCCTGCCATGCAACCCCCAGCGTGCCGGCAAGCAGTACAGATCTGAAGCCCGAACAATCGACGAACAGGTCACCGGCCACTCGCTCGCCCGACTCGAGTGTCAATTCAACGACATCCCCCGTCGTCGCGTGGCGGGTGACGTCGCACACCTGTCCCTCGATACGGCGCACCCCCCGCTCAATGGCCCAGGTACGCAGGTAATTCGCGTAGAGCCCCGCATCAAAGTGATACGCATACGCGTAAGTCGAGCGGATCGAATTTCTATCTTCGTTCGGAAATTCGAACGCGTTGTTGCGGGCTGCAACCACCGAGTAAGAATAGTCCTGGAGCGCACAGCAAGAACTTCCAGCTTGTTGCGCCCGCGCCCAATGATGTTGAAATTCCACTCCTCCCCAGGGCTCGCCGAACGCCCCGAACGGATGGATGTAGCGGTCACCCGGCAGGTCCCAGTCGCAAAACTGAATCCCCAACTTGAACGTTGCCCGGGTCGCGCGCATGAATTGCGCCTCGTCGATCCCGAGCATGTCATTGAATATCTTGATGTGCGGCAGCGTCGCTTCGCCGACCCCAACAGTCCCGATCTCGTCGGACTCGATCAGGGTGACGGAGTAGTCGGCGGCGGAAAGCTGCCGCCTGATGCCGGCCGCACTCATCCACCCGGCCGTGCCGCCGCCCAGAATGACGACGTGCAGCGGCCGTGATTGCCCCTCACCCTGCATGCCTTCGCGCATCAACCTCCCCATGCACCCTCCTTGCAGTCCCCTCAGAATTTCGCGCGGACACCAAACTGGAACCGCCGCTCGACCCGCGACCAGCCCGAATCCCTGAAGACCGGCGCGGCACCCGGTGTTGCCGTAGAATCACCGAATATCTCCTGCTGGTACACCGTTCGAGTATCCAGCAAGTTCGTCACATCCAGCGACAACTCGATATGGCTGCCCACCGAGTAGCGCACCGAGCCGTCGAGGAATCCTGCCGCCTTCTGAAATACCGGCAGTCCGATGCAGCAATCCAGATTCTGCGTAAGATAGCGCGAGCGCCAGTTGTAAGCGAGACGCAACCCGATCGGCCCCTTCTCGTAGAGACCTACGATGTTGAAAGTATGGTCGGAGACTCCCTGCAGACGGTGGGAGTCGAGTACAACACCCGTCACTGCCGGTATACCGGCGCCGACTGCACCGACGCCGCCACCGGAGGTCGCATCGATCAGATTGGTGTTATGCACTCCGGATTGACCCACGTACGTGTAGTTGGCCTGCATCCCTAAGCCGTTCCACAATCCAGGCAGAAAGTCGAAGAACGTCTGATAAGCAAACTCGACACCCTTGACCTTGCCCCCATCCTTGCGGTTGATCGGACCCTGGATTTGAGCCGTTTCGGTGGCACCCCCGTTGGTAAAGGTGCGGGTGAAGTTCTCGTAGTCGAGCGTATTGCTGAGCTTCTTGTAGAACAAGCCCAATGTGACCGAGCTGGTCGCGCCCATGTAGCGCTCGAACGACAGATCGAACTGGTCGGCCATCTCCGGCAACAACGCTGCATTACCTGCAGTGGAATTGAACAGGAACTTGTAACCGGTCACGTTTGCCGGGACGTGCGCAGCAGTCGGGGAGCTGTAGACAACGTAAGCAGAATTCGGCGTCGTATCGATTACGGGCGAATTGATCTGCACATAGTTGCGCAGCAGGCCGATGTCCGGCCGGGACATGGCACGCGAATACGCGAAGCGAACGAAATCCTTGTCGTCCAGGCCGAAGCGCACGTTAAAACTGGGCAGCCAGTTGTTATGCGTCGCCTTGTACGAGCTGGGCGTGCCGCCACCACTGGCGAATGAGAGGATGTCAGGCGTCAGGTAGCAACTCGGGTTGACCACACTGTTGGGTCCAAGGGGCGTGCTGCACGCAGCAAGCGTCAGAAGATTCGTGGGGGTGGGGTACTGCACACTCCCCGTACTGATTTCCTGGGTCCGAACGGCGCGTACGCCGATATTGCCCATGACATTGACATGCCCCCAGATTTCCGTGGTCTGCGAACCAAAGTTCAACATGGCATAGAGGGCATCGGTCTTCTCCTCCACATGCTCCACTTCGGACGGCGTAAAGCAGCCCTCGGTCGCATCGGTGCGATCGCAGATCGGCGTATATCCCGTTCCCAGCGGTGAGTTGGTCGCGGCGCCACCCAAGGCCGACACGAGCCGCGGGAAATTGGTGATGGTCGCGTTGTTCAGGAACACGAGTGGGCCATTCGGATAGACACTACCGTTGTAGAACGAGTTGAAATTCGTGGTGCCCCAGATCCCTGCACCGTAGCCCTTGAAGTCCGGATGCCCCGCGGCGCAGTCCGGATACGCGCCCGGTGTGGTGTTGTCGACATTGAAGCCGGGGCCGTTGCAATTCCAGTTCGCTGCGATCGGTGTCCAATTGAACGTCGAATAGCGCACGTTCTGGGTTCGGTCTGCGAAACGAACGCCGGTCTTGAGCGAGTCCAACCAGCCGCCGCCGGCCTGATTGAGATCGATCTTCAGATCGGCGCGCACCGCCAATTCGTGCCCACCGTCGCCCTCCGCGTGACCCTGAATGAAAGGAATCCAATAATTGTGCGGATTCGTCAGGCCGCCAGAGGCGTAGTTGACGTTGGAGCCCGGCTGAAACTGCACCTGCGGAGTGCCATCGCCGTTCACATTGTACTGGTAGTTGGCCATGGAGCCGCTGGCCACGAGGATATCGTTGTTCGAAACTCCCGCATCGATGTACTGGCCGTCGAAGTTCGCATGCAGTCGGGAAGTAATGTCCCATTTGACGTTCGCTGAGATATCCTTCGTTTCCTCCCGGTGATCGAAGTCCCGAGCCTCGTCCTGGAAGTACAGACCGTCCCGCGCAGTCGAGCAGGTGAATCCAGGGCCGCAGTCATTGACGAACGGCGCGCCGGGCACAGCCGAACCCGTGTTGATCGCATCCTGCAGGTTGGGCGAGAAGCTGCCAGCCCAGCTACCGTGACCCTGCGTCAGCACGCCTGACTGCAGCATGCCGTTCGAACCAAACACGAGCGGCCCCGTGCCATCGGCCGGCCCCAGAATCGTCGTACCTCGCGGGTTGAAGGAAGGCGTTCCGAAGTAGGTGCCCTCGAGAATCGCATGGCTGGCGTTCTCGAGCCATGCATTGTGATAGCTCGAGTCAGTGTATTGGACCGTAGCCACCAGGGATCCGGGATTGTTTTCATACTGTACCGCCACAGTACTGCCGATCCGGGTACGGTCGTAATCAACCTGTGAATAGCGGACGCCGTCAGGAGCAAACGCCCAGCCTGTCCCGCCAAACGGGTTGGCAGTGCAGGGAATGCTGCCGTCGGAATTGACGGTTGCAAGGGTGGCGGTGCCATATCCGGCGGAGCAATACGTATCGATCTTATCCATGATCACGCTTTCAGTGCGCGTTTTGACATGAGATCGAGCGTAGTCGCCGAGAATTCCGAACTTGCCGATATCCGTGTTGAAAGAATCACTCAGCAACGCCGAAAAAGCCGGTGTCGCTTTCTTTGACCGGTCGCCGTAGTCCCCTTGCGCGCTGAAGACGGCAACCGGACCTTCGCGATCGAATGGCAGCCGGGTGCGCAGATCCACCGTACCGGCGATGCCCCCCTCGATCATGTCGGCCGTCTGGTTCTTATAGGCATCGGCGCGATTGAGCAGCTCCGGCGAAACGTCATTGAAGTTCAAGCCACGTCCGGAGTCGGCTGAAAAGGAGTCGCGCCCATTCAATTCAGTGCGCACCTGCGTCAGGCCGCGAATGAGAATGTTCGTGGGTTCCCCGGAAGGGTGCGTACTGTCATCATTCGACTGCAGGCGATTGACACTGATGCCTGGCACGTGCTGCAAGGCATCCGACACTGACTTGTCGGGGAATGCTCCAATGTCGGTCGCCGAGATCGAGTCGACAAATGTCGGAGCCAACTTCTTCACTTCCTGCGAAGTAGCTATCGCTACCCGCACACCGACAATGACCACCTCCTGCAGTGGAGGCTCCGAGGAGTCTTTGGGAGGACCACTCCCGGCCTGTGAAGCGCCCGTGCTCGCCTGCGCCAGTCTGATGTCCTGGGGCTCGTTGGCTGTCGCCGGCGAGCTCATCGAAGCTGAACTCGCCCTGCCGGGGACGGCTAAAGCGAGCCCCGACGCGCACGCCAACGCCTGCAACACCGCCATCCGAACTGACCTGTTGATCGTCCTCATGCACCCCCCTCTTGTTGTCTGATGCCGCGACTCGCCGCGGGCCACCGACTATTAGGACCCCCGAGTGCCGAAAAACCCCCAGGTTCCTCTTCTTTTTTTTGCCGACTCGACTGGGGGTTTCTGCACTCTCGGGTGTCACCCGGATCGTGCAGGCGGGATGTTATCTATGCGTCAAGGGCGGCTGAGCTCGTGAGCAAGCAGCGCCTTGATTTCGCGAACCAACTCGGGGCTGTGTGCACCCATGGGACCGCGCATGGCGGGCGGCAGATGAGCAACAGGGTCACCGTTGCTTTGAAACACGTAGTAATCGAACAGATTCCGCCAGATCGCGCGCTCGGCTGCTGGCATATCTCGAAGCGCGAGCAACCCATGCAAGAGCGAATGTAGCGGCGAGGTGGCGGGGTTGCTGTTCGCCCACCAGTAGTTGACTAAAACATTGAACGTGCCCAACGACTGTACATGATGCCACCAGCCGCAGGGAATGAAGAGCGCATCTCCGGGCCCGAGCTCGGCAATCCGCGCAGCGGCAAGCGCATTCCGGAACCGCGGGTAGCGCCCAAAATCGGGATTCTGCAGCGGTACCATGCTGATGGGTACGCCCGCCGGGGTGATATGCATCGGCCCGGGATACAGATTGGGTAGCTGCTCTGGCGGGAACAAAGTAAAGCGACGGTGGCCGCTCAACACGCACGCAACGTTGCTCGACAGATCATAGTGCGTCTGCACTGTCACCGCATTGCCGATCCAGATTCGCGGCACGATCGAATCATCCAACAGATCGAGCCGATTGCCACCTGCAAAATCGGGCAGGCAGTCCGGCAACGGGGCCGCTTCTACGAAAATCCCCGGCGGCTGCGTATCGTGGAGATGGGTAAGCAGCATTCGCAGCGCCACCGCCAGTGCTGCCTGCCGGCGTTGGAAGTTGAACCCTCGCATGTCTTCCCGGAAGAAGAACCGCCCTTTTGTGGCAGGGTCGGCCGTGACCAGTGGCACGGGCTTCCCTTGGCTCAGACCCATGAGATAAGCACACATCGCTTGCGGCGATGCCGAGCCCTGTTGCACGGCCGGCCAGCTCCGGACCACGCCGCGCAGGATGGCAGGTTGATTCCCCGGAACAATCTCATCGCGAAACGCGACTCGGTCCACATCAGACCAACCCGCAATTTGCTCAGGCGTGCCGCTCATGCGTTCCATGGGTGAGTTGCCCGGTTGCCCGATGTCTTAGAACTTGGCCCGGACGCCAAACTGGTAGCGCCGATCCACCCGGGACCAGCCCGCGTCACGGAAGACTGCAGCGGCGCCGGGGGTTGCCGCAGTGTCACCGAATATCTGCTGTTGGTACACGGTCTTGGTATCCAGCAGGTTGGTCGCATCGAGCGACAACTCGAGATGGCTGCCCAGCGAATAGCGAATCGACCCGTCCAGGAAGCCCGCGGCCTTCTGGAACACCGGCAACCCGATGCAGCAATCCAGGTTGGCGGTGAGATAGCGGGAGCGCCAGTTGTAGGCCAGGCGAAAACCAATCGGTCCCCGCTCATACAGCCCCACCAGATTGAAGGTGTGAGTGGAAACCCCTGCCAGACGATGAGAATCGATCACGACACCCGTCACTACCGGCACGCCCGCGCCGATTGCGCCCACCCCACCACTGGAAGTTCTCTCGATGAGATTCGAGTTATGAATCCCATGCTGCGCCACATGAGTGTAATTGGCCTGCATCCCGAGTCCGCTCCATGCGCCCGGCAGAGAGTCGAAGAAGGTCTGATAGGCGGCTTCGATGCCTCGCAACCGGCCGCCGTCCTTTTCGTTGATCGGCCCGAGTATTTCCGCGGTCTGGGTCGCGCCATTGTTGGTAAACTCGCGGCCGAAGTTGCTATAGGACAGGCTGTTGGTGAGCTTCTTGTAGAACAGATCGAAGCTGAGCGAGCTGCTCGAGCCGAAGTATCGCTCGTACGACAGGTCGAACTGATCGGAAATTTCCGGCGCCAGCCGTGCGTTGCCTGCGGTGGCGGCGAAGACGAAATGGTAACCGACCACATTCGCTGCAGTGTGGGCAGCCGTCGGCGAGCTGTATATGACGTAGGGCGAATCCGGCGAAGTATTGATGACCGGCGAGTTGATCTGCACAAAGTTGCGCAGCAGGCCGATGTCCGGCCGGGAAATCGCGCGTGAGTAGGCAAAGCGAACATAGTCCTCGTCATCCAGGCCAAAGCGCACGTTGAAGCTCGGCAGCCAGTCGGTGTGCGACCCTTTGAAAGTGTCAGGCGAGCCGCCGCCATTGGCGAATGTCACGACGGCGGGCGAGAGGTAGCAGCTCGGATTGACGACACTGTTCGGTGCCAACGGCGCGGTGCACGGAGCCAGAGCGAGCAGATTCGTCGGGCTCGGAAAGGCGACGCTGCCTTTGCTGTTCTCGTCAGTCTCGACGACACGCACACCCACATTACCTACAACATTGACATGCCCGAAGATGTTCGCGCCATCTCCACCGAAGTTCAACACGACATAGCCGGCCGAGGTCCGCTCGTCCACCTGCTCCACCTCGGAGGGCGCAAAGCAGCCGTCCACAGTTGCCTCGGGCCGGGCGCAGATCGGGATATATCCCGGAGCGATCGGTGAGGCCGTCGTGGCGCCGCTCAGCGCCTGCAGCAGTCCCGGGAAGTTGGTCAGGGTCGCATTGTTGAGAAACACGAGTGGACCGTTGGGGTAAGCGCTGCCGTTATAGAACGGACCGAAGTTGGTCGTACCCCAGATCCCCGCGCCGTAGCCCCGGAAGTCCGGATGCCCTGGTGCGCAGGACGGATAAGCGCCCGGGGAGGTATTGTCGGCATTGAAGCCGGGCCCGTTGCAGCTCCAGTTGGCAGCGGTCGGCGTCCAGTTGTAGGTAGAATAGCGCACCACCTGGGCTCGATCGGCATAGCGAACGCCCACTTTGAGCGAATCGAGCCAGCCGCCCTTGTGGATATCGTATTTCGCATCGACGCGAAACGCAGACTCGCGGCCGGCGTCGTTCTCCTCGTGCCCCTGAATAAATGGAATCCAATAGTTGTGCGGATTCGCGAGCCCGCCGGCTGCATAGTTGACGTTGGAGCCGGGCAACAGATGGATCTGCGGGACCCCATCGCCGCCTACGTTGTACCGGTAGTTGGCCATCGAGCCGCTGGCCACCAGGATATCGTTGTTGAACACGCCCGCATCGATGTACTGAGCATCGAAGTCGGCACGCAGCGACGGCGTGAGCTGCCATTGGAGGTTCGCCGAGAAATCCTTCGTCTGCTCGCTGTGGTTGTAATCGCGGGCCTCGTTCTGAAAGTACAGGCCGTCCCGCGAGCTCGCGCAGTTGAACCCGGGGCCGCAATCATTCACAAACGGCACGCCCGGTACGGCCGACCCTGTGTTGATCGCATCCTGCAGGTTCGGTGAGTTGCTTCCCAGCCAACTGCCATGAGGTTGCGTCAGCGTTCCTGACTGCAGCATGCCGTTGGAGCCGAAGATCAGCGGCCCCGTGCCAGAGGCAGGCCCCAGGATGGTCGTGGTGCGCGGATCGAACGCGGGCGTTCCAAAATAGGTGCCGTCCAGGATCGCGTGGCTGGCGTTTTCCAGCCACGCATTGTGATAGCTCGCGCCCGTATACTGAGCCGTTGCGAGCACCGATTTGGAATTGCTTTCATATTGTATCGCCACCGTACTGCCCGTCCGACTGCGATCAAAGTCAACCTGCGAGTAGCGAATGCCGTCGGGAGCAAACGCCCAGCCTGTGCCGCCAAACGGGTTGGAGGTACACGGAATGCTGCCGTCGGTGTTGACGATGGCCCGGCTTGCAGTGCCGAACCCGGTGGAGCAATACGTATCTATCTTGTCCATGATCACGCTTTCAGTGCGCGTGATGACGTGCGAACGTGCGTAGTCGGCGAGCAATCCGAACCGGCCGAGATCCGTGCTGACCGAATCGCTCCCCAGCACAGAAAAAGCCGGTGTCAGTTGTTTCGACCGGTCCCCGTAGTCACCCTGCACGCTGGCGACGAGAACGTGACCCTCCTGATCGAACGGCAGCCGTGTGCGCAGGTCCACGGTACCGGCGATGCCCCCGTCGATCATATCCGCGGTCTGATTCTTGTACGCATCAGCCCGACTGAGCAATTCCGGGGAAATGTCGTTGAAGTTCAGTCCGCGCCCGGAGTCAGCCGAGAAGGTATCGCGCCCATTGAATTCGGTGCGTACCTGCGGCAGCCCGCGAATGAGGATGTTGGTCGGCTCGCCCGCCGGGTGCGTACTGTCGTCGTTCGACTGGAGGCGATTCACATTGACGCCTGGCAGACGTTGCAGCGCCTCCGAAGCTGACTTGTCAGGAAAGGCGCCGATATCAGTGGCCGTGATCGAGTCCACGAACGTCCGGGCCTCTTTCTTGAACTGCAGCGAGGTCGCAATCGCTTGTTTCACGCCCACGACGACGACTTCCGGCATTGGCGCGTGTTCCGCGGAGTCACCCGGGCGGCCGCCGGGCGCCGCCGGCCCGCTCTTGCCTGACTGCGCCTGCCTGCTGGATTCCGCCTTGTCATCCGGCGCCGCCCTGGCACCGCTCGGGGCTGATTTCAATGGACCCGGCTCACCTCCGGTCGCATTGGCGGGCGCAGCTTTCCCGGTCCCCATCAGCCGAATGGTCGCAATGTTCTCGTTGCTGTAGACCGCCTCCAATCCCGTCCCGCGCAACAACTGCTCCAGAGCGGCGTGCTTCTCGAGTTGCCCCTGCACGGGGCTTGCCGTCGCGTGACTGACCACATCGGAGCGGTAGACCAGTTGCATCTTCGCCTGTACGGCAAAGCTCTTGAGGGCGTTGGTAAGCGGCTGTGCAGCGATGTCAAATGCTGCCGGCTCGGCGGCCGCCCTGCCGGGCGCAGCCAAAAGCAGTCCCGATGCGCATGTCAGCGCCCGCAACACAGCTTTTCGAACCGAGCCGCTGCTCGCTCTCAAGAACGCCCCCCTCTATCGCCTCGCGCCGCCACTCCTTACGGCGCTTCCCGATATCATCGCCTATAGGCCTCGGCGAAATCTCATGAAGCGCTCTTCTTATGGGCTTGAAGCGCTGCCCTGTTTCGGGGGTCGCGCGAGGCACAATCCAGGCTGAACGTTTGTGTCGTCAGCGCCGCAAAAACGGTTCAGCCTCGTGCCCCACTCGACGTCCGAGCCGGGCACTACTTGGCGGGTCCTTCGATATAGGCGTGACCGGGGCGGTCCCGCCGGATGGTCATGCCAAACCCGTCACGCAGCGACGTCAGCAGGGCTTCCGCCCCTTCAGGATTCGCCTGAAACGTGCCGCCGATGGGCAGCTCACGCAGCGACCCATCGCTGATATCGATTTTCAGTGTGGTGTAGCGCATCAGCTCACCGGCCACATTACTCAACGGCTCGTCCTGGAAATACAAACTGTTGCTTCTCCAAGCCAACAAGCGGGCGAGCTGCGCCGAATTGAGCTCGCGGATCATCTTGGCGCGCCCTTGTACGGCCACCTGCTCACCTGCTGTCACGGACGCCGGCGACGCGGTAACTGTATCCGATGGAGGGAGGTCATTCGATGTCGCACTGACCACGTTGACCGTGCCTTCACTGACCGTCACTTCCGGCCCGGTGGGCCTCAAATAGATATTGAACTGCGTACCAACTGCGCGCACCCATGAGTCACCGGCGCGAACCCAGAACGGCCGCCGAGTATCATGGGCTACCTTGAAGAAGGCCTCGCCGCGCTCCAGAAGAATCACGCGCGCTCGCTGGCTATAGTCTACCCGCACGCGACTATTGGTATTGAGATCGACCGAGGAGCCGTCAGGCAACGACACAGCGGCTCGTTCGCCGATGGCCGTCTGAAAGCCGGTCTCTTGCTTTTGCCTGTACAGATCCCAGGCTCCGCCGAGAATGACCGCCGCGACACCGGCGGCCATGGCAATGGTCACCCACCGTCTGCGCGGCGCAGGAGGCGCTGAGGCTGCGTTCATCACCTGACCGAAATGAACAGCCCGAACCAACGGGCCGGAGCTCGTGAGCTCGTCCCAGGTCGCGCAAAGCGCTGTATAGGCCCTCGCATTGCACGGATGAGCGCAGATCCACGCCTCAAAGCGAGTCCGATCGTCATCAGTTACGTCGTCTGCCTGCATGCGAACGACCCACTCGCTCGCCTCGCGTTCTGCGTCGTCCGCACTCGGCAGTCTATGGATGTTATCCATGGTCCTGCCTCGTAGGGCTATACCTACGGTTCAAGTACGTGTGCGTGTCCCGCAAGCCACGCGCGATGTGCTTTTCAGCGGTCTTGGCCGAGATGCCGAGGCGGTTCGCAACCTCCTTGTAGGAACATCCGTGAAATATGCGCAGGGCAAATGCGGCACGGCATTGCGTCGGCAACTGATCGATCGCCTCCTGTATGAGCCGGCTCCGTTCGTCTCTAAGGAGCTCGGTCTCCGGCGACTCGCTCTGGTTTTGAGCCCAGGCATCATCGAGATTCCGTAACCCGACCCTCTCCACGTTCTGCCGATGCCGGTATTCATTCGCCGCAAGATTGCGCGCCGTCGAAAAAAGGAAGGCTCTGAGCGTCTTCACTGAATCGCGCTCCCGGTAGGTGCGCAGGAACGCTTCCTGGACAATCTCTTTGGTCGTTTCATTGGACTCGGCAAAGCGCCGGATGTAGCGGTGCAACGCCCGGCCGTACTCGGCGAAGAGCTTCGTGAAAATCTCGGTGGGGGAATCAGATGTCGTCGGCATCGCCGTGCTATCCGTCT
>Ga0137415_10000919_pt1 | contig 28868 bp, 30 predicted proteins | sample CZODoug3_1_1_16f_FD_183082 | JGI IMG/M metagenome (GOLD analysis project Ga0137415, IMG submission 183082) | Vadose zone soil fungal communities from Angelo Coast Range Reserve, California, USA - CZODoug3_1_1_16fungal (Hybrid Assembly) | ecosystem: Environmental > Terrestrial > Soil > Vadose...
CATCCGGCTCCGAGTAGATCAGAGAAAACACAGGTACTCTGGTCCTCCGAAGTCCACTGTTAACCGAAGGGTTGTAGGTTCGAGTCCTACCTGAGGAGCCAATCACATCTATCACTTACCATCACCCCCTCCTCTGACTTCGTCAAACTTCGTCAAATTGCAATCTGACTCTGCGCGTCCTGCGTTTCCACCGGCACGCTTCTGATGTTCCGGCCTTTCAGCCCCAGCTTTTCAACAGGAGCTGTCCAGTCGCCCAGCACTGCTGCCGTCCGGGAGCTTACCGCCCGCACCACGCTCTCATCGAGGATCTGCACGTACACATCGCCAGTGGTCTTGATGCTGGCGTGGCGTAGTGCGCCCTGAGTGTCTTTCAGTGTGCCGTGGTGTTGCATGTCCGTCCCCAGCGTCCGTCGCATCACCTGAAATGTGACTAGACGATCTGGGATTTCCAATTTGCGAGAAATGGGACGTATCCGACAGCGCAGGAAGTTCTTCCCCCAGCACGGCACGGCCTGCCCCTTGCGTTCCCCGCGTCCGAAGGTCGGAAACATAAGCGCTTCCGGCGATGGATCTCTGCAAAGCTTTCGCCAGGCCTCGATCACCGGACGAACCGGCTCCGGGACTGGAATCAGTGCTTTGCTCGCCTTCGTCTTGAGACGTCCTTTGTAGAATTGCCCTTCATATGTTGTGCCATAGGGCATGAGGGCGGTTCCAGTCCACGACTTCCACTGGAATCCCATCACCTCACTTGCACGAGGCCCGCTGAAGATGCCCACATACATCTGGCAAAGATCATGCAAGTCCTCGATGGCCTCAAGGAGCGAGACTATCTGCTCCCGGCTCATCACGGGCTTCTCAACCGGATTGGTCAACGGCATGGTCACATCTTCCCCAGGATCATCTGCCAGATATTTCTGCTTTCTGGCTAGACGAGTGATGGCACGGATGTTGGAAAAACACTGGTGAACGACTGACTCTGAATATCCTTTTTCTGCCAGACCATTTCGTATCTTCCCGGTACAAATTTTCGCCGGACAGACCAACAATCGGAATGCACTCCAGCCTGAGCACACGACCAGAGCGGCGCAGTTCGTAGAGATCCGGCCCCATCTCGAATTTCAAAATCCCGGCCAAATTTGATCGTCTGTTGGATTTCCGGCGAGTTCCAGCTCCAAGCGTCGGTTAAAAAAGGGTGGCGGCATTTTAATCTTAGGGGCTGTCCTAGATAACTAGCGAAACGCGTCTAGGAGCTAGGTGTACAGTCCCGTCATTTGATGGGTTGGATCGAGGGTAAATCTGTCTGGTTCTTTTTGCCAGGATTTGCAGATGAACTCATAGACGGTAAGGCCCTGGAGGGTCTTGAGTCGTTTTGCGAAGTTATAGGCAGCGATGAAGTCATTGAGGTGAGTTCGTAGCTGGCCGTGGGTGTCATAGTGATAGCGCTGAACGGTGGCCTCTTTGATCGTTCTGTTCATGCGCTCCACCTGTCCATTGGTCCAAGGATGGTTGGGTTTCGTCAGGCGATGTTCGATGCCATGGCGAAGGCAGAGCCGGTCGAAGGGATGCCCACGAAAGCGAGCTGTTGGTCCTCGACGGTTTTTTGGTAGATCAGCGAACTGGATGCCGTTATCGGTCAGCACTGTGTGGATGCGATACGGGACTGCTTTGATCAGGGCTGACAGGAATGCCGATGCGGTCTCGGTGGTGGCACGTTCTACCAACTCGACGAAGACGAACTTCGAAGTTCGGTCGATGGCAACGAAGAGATAGAGCTTGCCTTCGGCAGTGCGCACCTCAGCCAGATCGATGTGGAAGTAGCCGATCGGGTAGCGCTCGAACTTCTTCCTTGTGGGCTTGTCGCCTTCCACGTTAGGCAGGCGACTGATACCGTGCCGCTCTAGACAACGATGCAGCGAAGAGCGTCGCAGCCTGGGAATCGTGGCCTGGAGTGCATAGAAACAATCGTCGAGCGGCAGCAGGGTATGTCTGCGAAAGGCAACGATGACCGCCTCTTCTTCGACTGAGAGAACGGTGGAACGGAGTGTCTTCGGTCCCGTGGGAAGATCGGTCACCGACTCACGCTTCCTCCACTTGGCAACCGTCTTGGGGTTGATCCCGTGACGGCGAGCCAGTGCTCTCAGGCTCTCTTGACTACGTTGTATCGCTCGACGGACCGCCTCTGTCGTTGTGGCGCCCCGGTGTAGAACCTGCCCCATAGTGCCTCCTTCCATCCTTCGGATAAGAATGCACCATCAAATGACGGGACTGTACACCTAACCTCAACTTAGCTGCTCTTCTCACTAGCTGCTAAACTTTGCATGATGCGCCGTCTGGCTTTTTCTTCTCTCACCCTGTTTCTGTTGTATTTCTCGTCCGTGCTGGCTTATTCCCAGGGCACGCAGCTTTGGACCGAATCGAAATTTGACGATCTGGAGAAAGGCACATCGAAGGGTGTTGCCATTACCAGCGACGGACGGCTGATTCCCGGGCCGGAGAGCCGTGCGGTATTCACGACGCCTTCGACCTATGTGTGGTCGGTTGCGGCGGACCGTGAGGGAAACGCGTATCTTGCGACTGGATCGCCAGCGACGGTGCTGCGGGTGACGCCAGACGGCAGGTCGACCACGCTGTTCGCCAGCAAGGACCTCACGATTCAGTCTGTGCGCGTTGCGCCTGACGGGACGGTCTATGCGGCTACTCTGCCCTCGGGTAAGGTCTATAAACTCGATCCAAAGGTGGCAGACCGTAACGATGATAATGCGACGGTAGCCTTTGACCCTGCCAATACACCGGAGAAATCGAAATACGTCTGGGACATGGCGTTTGATGCGCAAGGGCAGCTCTACATCGCAACTGGCGGTCCGGCAGCTATCTATCGCGTAGCCAATGGAGGCAAGCCCGAGCTGTTTTTTAAGAGCGACGAGCAGCATATCCGCTCGCTGGTATTTGATCCAGCAGGCAATTTAATTGCAGGTTCCGATGGGACCGGCCTGATCTATCGAATCGATAAAGCCGGCAAAGGATTCGTCATCTATGACGCGCCCAAGAAAGAGATCACGTCGGTTGCAGTTGCTCCCAATGGGACGATCTATGCCTCGGCTGTGGGCGAGAAGGGTCGGAACAGCCTGCCCCCACTGCCGGTAACAGGAGCCGCAGCACTCACCATCACGATCATCCAGCCAGGATCGGTACAGGCTTTCAATGGCAACACGCTTATCCCGGATGGGTCGGAGATCTACGAGATTCCGCAAACAGGGGCACCGCGAAAGCTATGGGCTGGACACGACGATATCGTCTATGTCTTGCACTGGACGAAGGATGGGCTGCTCGCCGCTACTGGGAATCGTGGACGCATTTACCGCATTGCTGAAGACGGCAAGTTCGCCGATGTGGCACATCTGGAGGCATCGCAGGCAACGGGTTTCGCCGATACCGAAAAAGGGCTCTATGTAGGCACGGCGAATGCAGGCAAGGTGTACTTGCTGAGCCATGGTCCAACGTCCGAAGGTACGTATCTCAGCGATGTCTTCGATGCGGATGTCTTCGCACAATGGGGACGCGCTGAGGTCCCGACCGCGACTGGTTCCAATGCCAATGCCTTTGAACTGTATGCGCGAGTGGGTAATGTTGAGAATCCGGCACGCGCGTGGGGCGATTGGAAGAAATTCACTGCAAATGTGGGATCACTTGGCGTGGAGTCGTCGCGTTTCCTGCAATGGAAGGCTGTGCTGCATCCTGGAGCAACAATCGAATCGGTTGGTATCAACTATCTGCCGGTAAATGTCGCTCCAATTGTGGATGAGGTCCTGGTGGCAACGGGCGCGCGGGCGAATGCTCAGGCAGCGCCACCACAGCAGCCGCAACAGATTACGATCAATTTCCCTTCGGCGCAGAATCAGGCTGCTAGTTTCAACCAAGAGGCTGGAAAAGAGCCTCTGCCTGCGGTCAAGGATAAGACGGCGGTCACCGTCCGCTGGACATCGCACGACGACAATGGAGATGACCTCATCTACTCGGTGTATTACCGTGGCGATGGCCAGCAAAACTGGCAATTATTGAAAGACCGCATCACGGACCGCTTCCTTTCTTTCGATTCGGCGTCACTACCAGACGGGAATTATCAGCTGAAAGTAGCCGCCAGCGATGCACCTTCGCATAATCCTGGCGAAGCGCTGACTGGCAACCATGAAAGCGACGCGTTCGTAATCGACACGACGCCTCCAGTTGTCAGCGGGCTTGAAGCGCGACTGGTCAATGGAAAGATCCACACTTCGCTGACCGCGACGGATTCTGCATCTCCCATTGCACATGCCGAATACTCGGTGGACGCTGGACGCTGGCAGTATGTTGAGCCAGTTGGCAAGATCTCCGATTCATTGACGGAGCGATTCGAGTTCGATGCTCCGTTGAATCCACCGCAGCCAGGAGCGGCTGCTCCCGTGGATACGACTGAGCATGTCATCACGGTGCGGGTATATGACCGCTATGACAATGTGGTGGCGGTGAAATCGGTGGTTCGTTAGACTGCCATGCGCTTTGAACTCTTTGTCGCCGCGCGCTACTTGAGGGCGAAACGCCGTCAGGCGGTGGTTGGCGTCATTACGGCTATATCCGTGATTGGAGTGGCTGTCGGAGTAGCATCGCTCATTCTGGCGCTCGCCATCACCAACGGCATGCGGCGCGACCTGCAGGATCGGCTACTGAGTTCCACGGCGCACGTTGAGCTGATGCGCGTGCAGAGTGACGGCATCAAGGACTGGCGGGCTCTTACGGAAAAGCTGCGGCATCTGCCGCACGTGACCGCCGCCGCGCCGGGGTTGTATACCCCGGTGTTGATCTCGCGTGGCGCACAGTCCAGCGGTGTGATGCTGAAGGGTGTCGTCCCCGCGCAGGAGCGCACCGTGAGCGACCTGCTTTCCCATTTCACAGAAGGCAATGCGGATGCGCTCTCCCGCGAAGAAAACCTGGATAACAAGGCAAGAGAACCTACGCCGCCTGTCGTCATCGGCTCGGATGTAGCCGATACTCTGGGAGCTAAAGTTGGAGATACGGTGATGGTCACCAGCCCTCAGGGTGAATTGACGCCTTATGGCCTCGTGCCGAAGTATCAGCGATTTCAGCTAGTGGGAATCTTTCATTCCGGCTTTTATCAATACGACTCCGGATTCGGTTTTGTGCGTCTTAAAGATGCACAGGCGTTGTTCGGCGAGCCGGACCTGGCATCGATCATCACCTTCAAGGTAGACGATCTCTACCACGCCGACGCAATCGGCAAGCAGATTGAAGAAATAGCTGGCCCTGGCTTTCAGACGATGAATTGGATGGAGCAGAACCGCGAGATCTTTCGTGCTCTGAAGCTGGAGCAGGTAGTCACATTCATCGTAATCGGACTGATCGTCTGTGTGGCCGCGCTGAATATACTGATCGCGCTCACGATGATGGTGATGGAAAAAACAAAAGATATTGCCGTGTTAATGTCACTGGGCGTGCAGCCGGGGCAGATCCGGCGGATATTCCTGTTGCAAGGACTTCTCATCAGTGTGATCGGAACAGCGCTTGGCCTGGTGCTTGGCTATCTGTTGGCCTGGGCCGGGCATCATTACCAGTTCATCCACTTGTCCGCGCAGGTGTATTCCATAGACTATCTGCCCTTCGCTCCGCGTTTGATCGACGGAGTGATTGTTGCGGCAGTATCGCTTGGGGTTTCGTTGTTGGCTACGCTGTATCCCTCGAGTTCCGCGGCACGCGTTCTGCCTGCCGAGGCGCTGCGGTATGAGTAAAGCAGGGCGCAGGGCGCAGGGATCAGCGCTCAGGAAAACCCTTGTACTATTCTTAATGCTTTGCCCATCGATTTGTTTTGGATACTCGTTCCTCACTCATGAGCAATTAATTGATCTTGCGTGGGAGCCTTCCATCAAACCTTTACTGCTGGCTCGATTTCCTCATACGACACCGGCTCAGCTTCGCGACGCGCATGCTTACGCCTATGGCGGATCGGCAATTCAAGACGCAGGATACTACCCATTCGGCCACGGATTCTTCAGCGATTTGACGCACTACGTCCGGACCGGCGACTTCATTTCCATCATGATCCACGATGCGCGGGATGCGGATGAGCTGGCCTTTGCCTTGGGAGCGCTCTCGCATTATCTCGGCGACACCATTGGACACAGCGACGCGGTGAATCCATCCACCGCCATCGAATTTCCCAATCTCGGGAAAAAGTTTGGGCCGGTCGTCACGTACGATGAAAGCCCTCACGCGCATGTGCGAACTGAATTTGCATTTGACATCGATCAACTGAGCCAAGCGCGTTTTACCCCTGCAGCATACCTGCGGCATGTGGGTTTGAAAATTCCCTTGCGTCTGCTGGATCAGGCCTTCTACGAGACTTATGGGCTGCATTTGAACAAAGTGCTGGGCAAGGTAGAGCCTGCAATGAAGAGTTATCGTTCCTCTCTCCGCAGCTTTCTGCCTCGCTTTGCCTATGCCGAAGTTCTTCTTCATAAGAAGAACTTTGCTTCCGATCCCGATTCACCGGAATTCGAAAAGTTTGCGGCGCGGCTCAAACTGGCATCTGTCGAAAACAATTGGGAAATATACCGGCAACACAAACCAAGCTTCGAAACACGCATGGTTGCCGCTCTGATCTTTATCCTGCCAAAGGTGGGGCCTTTGTCCTATCTCTCCATCCGTGGGCCCAATCCGGAGACCGAGCTGAAATACGTCACCAGCGTGAACCGAGTGATCGACATCTACGCGAAGCTGCTCGATCAGCTCAGACAGACCGGTCAGGACGGATTTCACGTGGACAATTACGATCTCGACACGGGAAATATCATCGAACCCGGTACCTATCCGCGCACAGACAAGACTTACACGCAGTTGCTGGGCCGGATCGCGAATGACCCGAATCCGCATATACCGCGGGATTTGAAACAGAACGTACTGGATTTCTATGCCGACCCATACACGCCCATTACGACCAAAAAAGATACACGCAAATGGGAAAAAGTGCAGAAAGAACTGACAGCATTGCAGGAAAGCGTCTCAAAATCACAAATGATGTCATCAAAATAGCAGCTTCTGGAAATGATCCCTGAAACCTGCTAGCCGAATCCAAAGGTACAGAGTCCAATACGCCAACAGAGTCTGTTCTTCCCTTTTGGGGTTGAAGGATGATAGAGGTAGATATGGAGACGTCAGCGGCCAACGAACATGTCCCGCTCAATCCGGCAATCGCCGGGTTGAGTCCTTCTGCGGCGCCGCAGCATCCAAATCTCATACAAGTTGAAAACCTGCGCAAGGAATATACGACCGGCCGCGGCCGGCTGGTTCTCTTTGATGGGCTTAGCTTTAGCGTCGCGCAGGGCGAGTTGTTGGCGATCGTCGGTCAGTCCGGGGCAGGAAAAAGCACACTTTTGCACATCCTGGGTGCCCTTGATACGCCCTCCGAAGGTGACGTATACTGCGCCTCAATTAAGTTGAAAAGCTTAACAAGCAAACAGGCGGCAACCTTTCGTAATCGCGAGGTGGGATACGTCTGGCAGTTTCATTACCTTTTGCCGGAATTTACCGCAGTGGAGAATGTAGCGATGCCACTGCTGGCACGGGGTGAGTCGAAGGCAAAAGCCTTCAGAAGTGCGGAGAAGTGGTTGGACGAGGTAGAGCTGGCGGACCGTGGCACGCATCGCGCGGGAGAACTCTCGGGCGGCGAACAACAGCGGGTTTCGCTGGCGAGAGCGCTGGTGACCGAACCCAAAGTTCTGCTGGCCGATGAGCCTACCGGCGACCTGGATAGCCGCACCGCGGATGTCGTCTTCAAGCTGATCGAACGGCTGCACCATACGCATAACCTCACATCGGTGATCGTGACCCACAACATGGATCTGGCGCGCCGATGTACACGAGTTTTGCGGCTCGAAAAAGGCCGCGCGGAAGAAGTGTCTCCCCAATTGGTATAGGGGGAGAGCGAAAGTTGTATTGCAAGACCGGAACGGGAACAACCATTCTATTCCGGAAAAGTGGGCTAGATGCATCAGCCTAAAAGTCACCCGAATATTGCCATATTTTAGGCGCAGGGTGACGGTAAGGGACGAGGGCTCCAGCTGACGTAGGCAATGCTGGCGAACGACCGGCAGAAGCAAGCGGCAACGGCGTCTTCTTAGGGGGAACATGTTCGAACGCTATACAGAAAAGGCGCGGCGCGTTATCTTCTTCGCGCGGTATGAGGCAAGCCAGTTCGGCTCTCCGTACATCGAGACCGAGCACCTGTTGCTTGGACTCTTGCGTGAGGACAAGGCGTTAACCAATCGCTTTCTTCGCTCGCATGCGTCGGTGGAATCCATCCGGAAACAGATTGAAGGCCATACGACGATCCGCGAGAAAGTTTCAACTTCAGTTGATCTGCCACTCTCGAACGAATGCAAGCGCGTGCTGGCGTACGCGGCGGAAGAAGCCGAGCGCCTCTCGCACAAACACATTGGAACGGAACATCTGCTTTTAGGCCTGCTGCGCGAAGAGAAATGCTTTGCAGCGGAGATCCTGCATGAGCGCGGGCTGAAGCTCCTTGCCATTCGCGAAGAGCTGGCGCGGGCAACGCAGGAAAAAGTCCCGGCTCAACAGCGCAATCGTGAATCGAGCCTGCTGGCCGAGTTTTCGCGTGACCTGACACAATCGGCCATGGACAACCAGCTTGATCCGCTGGTTGGGCGCGATCAGGAACTCGAACGTGTCGTTCAGATTCTCTGTCGCCGCACCAAGAACAACCCTGTGCTGATTGGCGAGCCTGGCGTTGGCAAAACAGCCATCGTCGAAGGCCTGGCGCAGCGCATCTCCGATGGCGACGTACCCAGCTTCCTCGCCGACAAGCGAGTGCTGGCGCTCGATCTCTCGCTGATCGTTGCCGGAACGAAATATCGCGGCCAGTTTGAAGAGCGTTTGAAAACCATCATGAAGGAGTTGATGGAGAATCAGAACTCCATCATCTTCATCGACGAGCTGCACACGCTGGTGGGCGCTGGATCGGCAGAAGGCTCGCTCGATGCAGCGAACATTCTCAAACCGGCTCTCTCGCGTGGTGAAATTCAGTGCATCGGCGCAACCACGCCGGGCGAATACCGCAAGTCGATCGAAAAAGATCGCTCGCTCGAACGGCGCTTCCAGGCCGTGAAGGTGCCGCCTCCGAACGAAGAAGATGCCATCAAGATCATCATGGGCATCAAGGACCGCTACGAGAAGTTCCACGCGGTTAGCTATACGGACGATTCGATTCATTTCGCCGTGTCGCACTCGAACCGCTATATTCCCGACCGGTTCCTTCCAGACAAGGCCATCGACTTGATCGACGAAGCCGGAGCGCGCGTGAAGCTGCGCCAGACTTCCCTACCCGAAGAAATTACCGAGGTGCAGAAGCGGATCAAGTTCATCGTGCATCGCATGGAGAACGCCATCGCGAATCACGAATTTGAGAAGGCGCGCTTCTATTCTGACGAAGAACGCAAAGAGCGCGAGAACCTGCGTGCCCTGCGTGACAAGTACCATCTCGATGATTCAACAGCTGGCATTGTTGGCCGCGAGGACATCGAAGATGTCGTCAGCCGCTGGACTGGCGTGCCTGTTACATCCATTAAGGAAGAAGAGACGCAGAAACTGCTACGCGTGGAAGAAGAGTTGCACAAGCGCGTGATCTCGCAGGAAAAGGCGATCTCGGCCTTGGCGCGTGCCATCCGGCGCTCGCGCGCTGGCTTGAAATCGCCGAACCGGCCCATTGGATCGTTCCTCTTCCTGGGACCGACGGGCGTGGGCAAGACGGAAATGGCGCGCACGCTGGCGCAGTTCCTCTTCGGCTCAGAGAAGGCGCTCATCCGCTTCGATATGTCGGAGTTCATGGAGAAACATTCGGTCTCGAAGCTCATCGGTTCGCCTCCGGGATATGTGGGCTACGAGGAAGGTGGACAGTTGACCGAACGGGTCAAGCGGTCGCCATACTCAGTCGTCCTGCTGGATGAAATCGAGAAGGCGCATCCTGATGTCTTCAACATCCTGCTGCAAGTCTTCGAAGATGGTCAGTTGACAGACGGCCTTGGGAACACGGTCGACTTCAAGAATGTGATCATCATCATGACCTCGAATATCGGCGCGCGGCACCTGCAACGCAAGCAGGGACTCGGCTTCCAGAGCGAGCGCGAAGATATGGTGATGGACAAGATTGAAGAGCTGGTAAAGCAAGAGGTAAAGCGGACCTTCAATCCTGAGTTCCTGAACCGCCTGGATGAAGTCATCCTCTTCCAGTCGCTCTCGGATGCGGACCTGATCCAGATTCTCGAACTGCTGGTGCAGCAACTGAACTCGAACCTGATTCAGAAGGCCATCACCATCGCAGTGGCCGAGGATGCAAAGAAATGGATTCTCGAAAAGACACTGATCGACCGCAGCTATGGGGCGCGTCCGCTACGCCGCGCGCTACAGCGTTATGTGGAAGATCCATTGTCCGAAGCATTGATCGCTGGTGGCATCAACGAACGGCCAGCGTTTCTCGAAGTCTACCTCGCCAACAACCAACTCTTCTACCGCCCGGTCAGCCAGGAGGGTGAAGAGAAGATGGAAGGCGTGCTGCTGTTCAGCAACTAACCATTGAACTTTCACCATGCAAAAAGCCCCTGCCGAATGACAGGGGCTTTTTACCGACTGCTTCGCTTACGGCTCAGGCTGAGGTGTTTTTGTTTACCGAACGAACGACTTCTCGCATGAGTCTTACCACTCTACAGCATCAGGAAAAATGCTTTAACTGAACGGTGTAACCTTCCTGGCTGCACTCACTACATTCTGGGCAGAGTCGACAACATCGTCCAAAACATCCTTGCCACGCTTTACATAGGTTTGAGCGCGGTCATTGAAGGTACCAGCGGTGTCTTTTAGATAGTCCCCCGCATCTTCGAAACCACGGCGCAGTTGGCGGCGGGTCTTGGCGCCTGCTTGAGGAGCATAAATAAGTGCGACGACCGCTCCTGCAGCAACGCCCACGGTAAAGACTGCCCAATATTTCATTGCATTCATGATGACACCCCATCCAAGACTAAATTCATTCACGGTATACCAGTTATGAGATTACAGCCCAGCGTCAGAGGTTGCTGGCAACACTCAGATTCCGGGTAGTATTGCCTGGGAGTTGCAAAGGTAGGCCTATGTTACCCTTGCACCCACATGCGTCACATTAGCCTTGTTGTCCTGCTCACACTGATGATGTCTGCATCGAATGCCTTTCCCCAAACCAAGCCTGAATCGCTCTACTACAGCCGCCTCAACACCTTTGGACTGTTTGGTGAGTATTCGAATGATTCCAGCCATATCGTCCTTGGCAAAACAGAGCAACGGAAGCTGCTTAGTTTTGGAGGTTCGTATAGCCGCAGATTGCTCATCAACCGCATCGCCGACTGGCAATATATGGCTGAGATACGTCCCCTCATGTGGGAGAGCGATCCTGTGGTTCATGCAACAACTGTCATCACATCACCGCCATCCCTGGCTGGCACGTATCGCTCCGATACAGTTCCGGTCCTTGCCTGCAGCACAATTTCAGACGTCTTCAACGTGGTAATAGACGGAGTTACATACTCCGGGAGCCATACCGAAACATGCCATCGTCGCTGGACCTTCGGCGAAGGCTTCGCGCCGGTTGGATTCAAGTTTAACTTTCTGCCACGCCATCGCATACAGCCTGTGTTTACAGGACTCCTGGGCTATATGTTCTCCACGCAGCCTATTCCTGTAAGTACTGCGGGCTCTTTTAATTTCACGCTTGAAGCCGGCGCAGGAATCGAACTCTACCGTTCCAGAAGCCGATCCATCCGTGCGGAATACCGCATTCACCACATTTCCAATAAATACACAGCGCAGACAAATCCCGGCATCGACAACGGACTGTTTCAAGTCACCTACGCCTTCGGCCGCTGATCTTTAGCTCTTCGACGTCAATTGCTGCGCCTGTAGGACCACCAATTCGCTCAGGTCTTTCTTTTCGAGACCGTGGACGGTCTTGTTGAACTCGTCCACCTTGCTCGACCAGTTCATAGAGCAGAACTTCGGACCGCACATGGAGCAGAACGCTGCTTCCTTGTAGTAGTCGTCAGGCAAAGTCTCGTCGTGCATGGAGCGCGCCGTCTCGGGGTCGAGTGAAAGCTCGAACTGCTTCTCCCAGTCGAAGGTGTAGCGTGCATAGCTGATCGCGTCGTCGCGGTCGCGAGCGCCAGGACGGTGCCTTGCAATGTCGGCGGCATGGGCGGCAATCTTGTAGGCGATCATGCCGTCCTTCACATCTTTCTCATTGGGAAGACCAAGATGCTCCTTGGGAGTGACGTAGCAGAGCATAGATGCGCCGTGCCAGCCGATCATCGCCGCGCCAATGGCCGAAGTGATGTGATCGTAGCCAGGAGCGATATCGGTTACCAGAGGTCCAAGTGTGTAGAAGGGCGCTCCAAAACAATACTCCACTTCCTTGTCGACCTGTTCCTTGATCTTGTCGAGCGGCACGTGACCGGGTCCTTCGATCATCACCTGTACGTCATTCTTCCAGGCCTTCTCGGTCAACTCGCCCAGCGTCTTCAGCTCTGCAAACTGCGCTTCGTCGGAAGCATCGGCAACACAACCGGGGCGCAGGCCATCGCCAAGCGAGAAACTGACGTCATACTTTGCCATCACCTTCACGATGCGGTCGAAGTGCTCGTACAGGAAGTTCTGCTTGTGATGATGGGTCATCCACTGCGCGAGAATCGCTCCGCCGCGGCTGACAATGCCGGTGATGCGCTTGGCGACCATCGGCACATACTGGATCAGCACGCCCGCATGAACGGTGAAATAGTCGACACCCTGCTGGGCCTGCTCTTCGATGACTTCGAGGTAGACATCGATGTTCAGGTCTTCAAGCTTCTTGACGCGATTGAGCGCCTCATAGATCGGCACAGTACCAATCGGCACAGGCGAGTGGCGCAGGATGGCATCGCGAATCTCGGGGATATTGCCGCCGGTGGAGAGGTCCATCACCGTGTCGGCTCCGTGCTGCACGGCCATATGCAGCTTGCGCAGCTCTTCGTCGATGTTCGACGTAATCGCCGAGTTGCCAATGTTGGCGTTCACCTTGCAGCGGCTGGCCACGCCAATGCCCATTGGTTCGAGTTCGGGATGGTTGATATTGGCAGGGATAATGAGGCGGCCCGCTGCGATCTCATCGCGCACCAGTTCGACGGAGATGCTCTCGCGTTTGGCAACGTAATCCATTTCTTCGGTGATCTTGCCCAGGCGCGCAAAGTGCATCTGCGACATATTGGTATCGCCGGTGCGGGCAGCCTCCTCTTTGCGTTTTACGATCCATTCAGCGCGGGGTTTCAAAATCTCCAAGGTGGAATTGCCGTTGCTCGCCATAATTACCCCTTCAGAAAAAGATTCAATCGTACGGATTCGATGATGAGATTATAAATTCGGCGCACCCGCAGCGGTCGCGGCAAACGCGCTCTATCTCTTCATTGTGAGGCATTCTCGCTGAAGAGGGAAATTTCCGGGCATTCCGCTTACAATAGAAACAGCATGAAGAGCGGCAACCAGGGTTTGCGTATCGGCATCGCGGTCTTCGTGATCGTGGGAGTGATCGCCTATCTCGCCATAAGCGGCGTACAGGCGAACAAGAGCTACTACGTCACCATCCAGGAATTGCAGGCGATGGGCCAAAAGGCCTACACGCGCAACCTGCGGGTGGCGGGCAATGTCGCGCCCGGCTCCATCAACCATAACGGCACCAATGCCACATTCGTGCTCGTTGAGAACGATAAGCACCTGCAGGTTTCCTACAAAGGCGAGGAGCCGCCACCAGATACCTTCAAGGACAACTCCCAGGCTCTGGCGATCGGCACTTATGGGCGCGACGGCGTTTTTCATGCAACGCAGCTTCAGGCAAAATGCGCGTCTAAATATGCCCCAGCGCCGGGCGGTCAGAATACCGCGACCACACAGGCGACAGGGACAGCTTCTGTCATGCAGCCGCAGCCTGCTGCTGCAAAGTAGCCTCTTTCATTTATCTTCCATAGAGAGTGCCTGAGCATGCTCTACAGGGTTTCTGTACCCTGAGCTCTGTGCCCTGAGCCCTGTCATGTCTGCCATTGCCCAGTTCGACTCCGTATCCAAGCTCTTCGAGACTTTCGCTGCATTGCGCAAAGTGTCGCTGACCTTTGAGCGCGGACGTTGCTATGTGCTTCTAGGCGAAAATGGAGCGGGCAAATCAACGCTGCTGCGTATTCTGGCAGGGCTGCTGCAACCAAGCTACGGAACGGTGCGCGTCTTCGATGGACTTGCACCTGCCGATGCTCGCGACCGCATCGGGTACATGAGCCATGCGCCCATGCTGTATGACGAATTTTCCGGCGTGGAGAACTTGCGCTATTTCGCTGACCTCTATCGCACGCGAGCGTGTCTTGCGCCTGAAGAAGCACTGCGAGCGGTCGGGCTCGATCCTGCGCTTTCGCGCCCGCTAGGCCAGTATTCGCAGGGCATGCGGCAACGGGCATCTCTGGCGCGTGTGCTCATCTCGCGGCCCGAGCTCCTGCTGCTCGACGAGCCCTTCTCCAACATGGACGTAGCCAGCGCTCACCAGATGCTTGATTTACTCAAGACATTCCGCTCTGAGCAACGAACCATTCTGCTCACCACGCATCAGCGTGAGCTGGCCGAGCCGCTAGCCGACTATGTGCTAACCTTGCAGGCCGGAAGCCTGGTTTCACTCGTCGAATCCGGAGTTACCCGATGAAGACCAACGGCGCACGCTTCCTTGACTCACTCGATATCCAGTACGAGATTCGCGAATATCAGGTAGACCCCGAAGAGTTCTCGGCGATTATCGTGGCTGAAAAAATCGGCTTACCGCCCGAACAGGTCTTCAAGACATTGCTATGCACCACAAGCGAACATAAGCATGTATTTGCCGTGATCCCCGGCGATGCCGAACTCGACTTCAAGAAGCTCGCCCAGGCAGCAGCCACACGCAAGACAGAGATGGTTTCGCTGAAAGAGGTACAGCCACTCACTGGCTACATACGCGGAGGCGTGACAGTCTTTGGCGCGAAGAAGAACTTCCTTGTCTACGCAGATGAGACGATGGAACTGTTCGATATCATTTCTGTCTCGGCAGGAGCACGCGGTGTGCAGATCGTGCTTTCTCCTGCAGATTACCTGCGGGCTTCAGAGGCAAACATCTCAGACCTGACCAAAGATGCACGGCTGGAGCACGCGGGATGAGGCAGCCCTATTTTCTCGTCCATCTCGCTAAAGATCTCCGCCTCGAATGGCGCTCGAAAGACGCCATTAACTCGATGCTATTTTTCGCGTTACTCGTCGTCGTGCTCTTTAGCCTTGCATTCGACCCCACACGCGAAGCATCACGACAGATTGCCGGAGGCATTCTCTGCGTGGCAATGATGTTTGCTGCCGTCAGCGCGCTGAACCAGGCATGGGCGCGTGAGCTGCGGCATCAGGTCATGGACGCACAGCGGATGACCCCTGCTCCGGCAGGCTCACTGTTCATTGGCAAGGTGTTGGCTAATTTTGTATTTGTGATGGCAGTAGAGATCGTTCTGGCACCGCTGTTCGTGATCTTCTACAACCTGCGAGCGCTGGGCAATCCCTGGATGATGGCATTGGTGCTGCCGTTGGGCACGTGGGCTTTAATCGTGAACGGAACCTTCTTCGCCGCGCTCTCTATCCGCACACGCAACCGGGAACTACTACTCCCGCTACTGCTCTTCCCGATCTTTATTCCTGCGCTGCTGGCGATGGTGTTGTCGGCAACGTCGATCCTTACAGGTATCTCCGATCCATCATGGTGGATCGAACTGCTCGCAGGCTACGATGTGATTTTCACAACGGTAAGCGAGCTGCTGTTCGAGACGATTCTGCACGCGGAATAGGTATACAGCCGGCATGTCATGCCGTGCGTTTGCCGCATGACATGAGTGCCGTCGCTCCACATGCAAATGACGGATTATTCCGTGTCCTGCTTTGCGCCTGGCAGACGCTTTCTCAGGAATGCAATCTGCCCGCTGTGATGCGATATGTGTTCGCAGACGTGAAACCACTTGCAATAGTTGTTTGTCGGGCCCCAATACCAGTCCTTGTCCACGGCCATGAGCCAGGTGTCGTCGCGCTTCCGGAACTCCGCCAGCGACTTTTCGCGGGTCTCTTTGAGAACGTTCAGATAGTAATCAAGATCGTGGCCTTTGATGGTTTTCCGGCCTGCGTCGCCAAGCTCCATGGCCGGGTTCCACTTCTGTTTGATGTCGTCTGACCAGCTATCCCATTTCTTTCCGTCGAATGTATTCATCTGGTAGTAGGTCTCTGTCGCCGCCAGATGAAGCATAAGAGCACCAATGGTATTTGCATTGCTGTCAAAGAGGTGATCGAGATCCGCCTGTTTCAGCCCTTTGGTGGAACTCACGACTGCACTCTGCATCCAGGTCAACATGGAGACAAACGTCCCAACCTGCGGAGAATAACCCGGCCGCGGTCCGATGATATTTGCATCGTTATCGCTTGCCTGTGCAAATTCGGGCAGTAGAGAAACTCCGCAGAAGCCGGCAGCAACGGCTGCTGTCCCGGTTAGAAAGCTTCTCCGGTTCGGTAAAAAATTCGACTCGCTCATGAACATCTCCTGGTGTTTGAGAAAGAACTCAGCACATAAACAAAAACAGCAGAATTTTACCTGCGTTTCTACCGGATGCGGAAGGAGGCTGCAAAGGAGATTACATTCTAATGACAAAGCAAAGGGACGGCCTTAGCCGCCCCTTCTGAACGATACAGTCCTTAGAACTTAACCGTAGGAGCCTGCTTCGATGACTCGCTGGCCTGGAAGTAGTCGTTATCTTCCTTGAATCCGGCCATTCCAGCCCAGATGCTGTTCGGAAACTGGCGAATATAGGTGTTGTAGTCACGCACGGTCTCGTTGTAGCGGCGGCGTTCTACCGCGATACGGTTTTCGGTGCCTTCCAGTTGATCCTGCAACTGAAGAAAATTCTGGTCGGCCTTAAGGTTCGGATAGTTCTCAGAGAGCGCGAGAAGGCGTCCGATAGCTGAATCCAACTGGCCGTTCGCCTGAATTTTTGCATGCGGGTCCTGAGCATTCAACAATGCCGCCCGTGCGTTGGCAATGTCACCAAAGACCTTCTCTTCATGTGCGGCATAGCCCTTCACCGTATTCACGAGGTTTGGAATCAGATCGGCACGGCGCTGCAGAACGACATCTACCTGCGACCACTGCTCATGCACCCCCTCCTGCTTCGCCACCATCTGGTTCTTGGCGCTCACATAGCTGCCAAAGACCAGCAGCCCGGCCAGTACGATTACTACGACAAAACCAATTGCCACCCACAGCCCGCGACGCATCATTGTGCTTTTCTCCTCGCAACAACCTTGACCATCTTACCAATCGCCCCCGGCACCGCCACCGCCGGAGCTGCCACCACCAAAGCCTCCGAAGCCGTCTCCACCACCGCCTCCTCCGCCCCCGCCAAAACCTCCACCGCCGCCCCAACCGCCGCGGCCTCCGCCGCCCAGGAACATCCCCAGCAGGAAACCTAATATACCCCCGCCGCCTGCGCGCGCCAGGAAGGCAATAACAAGAAAGAGGAAAATTGCCCCGACAATAAGTTTGCCCAGGCTGAGATGCACCGGCTGCGCTTCCGTGTACTCCCTGCCCTGGGGGGTCAGAGGTGTCAGCTTGACTCCGGCATCGCTGGCAATAATTTGCGCGACCTCGTCCACGGCGAGAGTAAGGGCTCCGTCGAAGTCGTTGTTACGCAGCAACGGAACCATCTGCCGCCCAATCTGACCTACTTTGCCATCGGGAAGGATGCTCTCCAGCCCATAGCCCGTCGCGATCCACCGCTTGCGGTCCTGCGTGGCGATCAGGATAAGTACGCCGCGATCACTACCCTTGGCGCCGATCTTCCACTTCTCGTAAAGCTGAACCCCGTAGTCCTGAACCGGAAGCCCATTCGTCGTATTCACAGTGACGACGGCTATCTGAGCGTGTGCCTGCTGATCCACTTGTCCGCACAGCAAACCAATCTGGCGGATAGCAGTCGGTGACATCACATGCGCAAAGTCGCTGACGTAGTCCGTAGGTTGTGGGAGATCCTTTACATCCTGGGAATGGATGATGGCTGCTGCGCAAACCAGCGCCACGATCACCGCATACGTCCGCAGCCTTGAGAGGAACATCAAAAGCTATTCTAGCCTTTTCGATCTAAAGAAGCTGAAAAGAAACGGCGCCCCGAAGCCAGGACGCCGTCGTAATTCTGAAATTTAGTGATCCTTAAGCTCCGCCTTTTGATTTGCCGGAGGCCGGAATGTTGTGAGCCTGGGCAATCTGCTCAATATGTTGCAGATGCTGCTGAATAAGCTGATCTCCCTGCTGGGCTACCTGTTTCACGTTCGGATCCTGCGCATTCTGGGCTTCGTTTGAGAACTCATCGTGATCTTTCTTATGGTCCTTGAGCATTGCTTTGATATAGGCTTCGTCAAACTGCTGCCCGGAGAGCGCCTGAAGCTTCGTCTTCAACTCCTGATCTTTCTTCGATGGTTCCTTCGGCTCGCTTACTCCAAGTTGGGCTGCAACTGGCTTCATCTGCTCATTCAACTTTGAGTGGTCGTCCACCATCTGCTGCCCAAACTGCTTCACATCTTCGCTCGATCCTTTTTCTGCTGCGAGCTTGCCTAAATCGACCTCCGCCATGCCACCTTGCATCGCCTTTTTAACGAATGCTTTGTCCATCATGCCATTGCCTGGGTCCGTGGTCATGCCTGGTGTAGCCGATGTACCCATTCCAGGACTCGAAGGCGACGTGCTGGGACTTTGCGAGCTGGGACTTCCTGGGTTACTCTGCGGCGACTGTGCCGATGCCATCGCACCAGCCAACAGGGCCGTACATGCCGTATAAAACACTCTGCTGCACATTCGATTGACATTCATTGGATCTCTCCCTCCATATGGGGTTCTCGGAACCTGTCGTGCTCAGGTTCGACTCGCACTGTAGACTGGCCTTGCACTAGCCATGCCTCATTCACTCCATATAGTGGAATGCAGCGAAGTGGGGAGAGAGTTGCCTTCAACTCCGCCACGCATGCTCGTAAACGACGCAACTTTCAGCGTCACAAAGGGCGAAGTGCTTGCAATTGTTGGACCTAGCGGAGCCGGAAAAAGTTCGCTGCTACGCCTTCTCAACAGGCTGGATGAACCGACACACGGCACAGTGTTGCTGCATGGCGAAGACTACCGGAATATTCCAGTACAAACATTGCGCCGTCGCATTGGCATGGTGATGCAACGGGCCTATCTCTTTCCGGGCACCGTCGCCGAAAACATTGCCTATGGTCCTGCGCAGCATGGGCAAACTATCGCACACGATGAAATCAGCAATCTCTTAGAGCACGTCGGACTCGAAGGTTATGCCACGCGCAATGCCCTTACGCTCTCAGGCGGCGAAGCTCAACGCGTAGCCATCACCCGCGCTCTTGCCAATGATCCCGAAGTGCTGCTGTTAGACGAGCCAACCTCCGCGCTCGACGAAGCTGCGCGCTCAGACGTGGAACGCCTGCTCGAATCCTTAATCCGCGAACGTCACCTGACCTGCCTCTGGGTGACGCATAACCTGGAGCAGGCGCGGACTATGGCTGATCGCGTGCTGATGCTGGAAGCCGGCCGGATAAAGGCCATTGGAACTCCCACGGAGGTGCTCGGTGCTTGAGCATTTCTTCCCAAACCAACTCACACGCGGTTTGATCGAATGCCTCATCGCGGGATTGACCGCTCTCATCGTGATGCTCGCAGCAAGACGGCGGGCGCCCGGGCTTATAAAAGAAGTGCCGCTGGCCGAACTGCGAGGCGTACTGCAGATCGTCGCAGTCGGAGCAATCCTGTCCTTCCTGCTGCATGGACCGCGCTGGACTTCCATCTTCGTGTTAGCAGGCATGGTGATCGCAGCCGCCAGCATCGTGCGCAAGCGCGCAAAGCAGATTCCACGAGCATTCATGCTGGCGTTGACAGCCATTTCCGCAGGCGCAGGCTGCATTCTCTGCCTGATGGCGCTGCTCGGGGTAATCCCGCTCAGCATTACCATTCTCATCCCCGTCGGCAGCATGGTCATCGCCAACACCATGAACACCCAGTCCATCTTTCTGGACCGCTTGCGGGGAGAGGTCACTGCACATGTAGGAGAGATCGAATCGGCGCTGGCATTGGGAGCAACAGCGGACCATGCGCTTTCGCCTTATCTCAATGCAGCTTTCCGAGCCAGCCTGATTCCCTCAGTCGACAACATCCGCTCGCTCGGCATTGTCTGGATTCCCGGCATTATGGCTGGCATGGTGCTGTCAGGCTCATCGCCGCTATATGCAGCGCTCTACCAGTTCGTCGTGCTCACGACGATCTTCTCGGCCTCTGCCATTGCCTGTCTTGTAGCAAGCAACATGGTGACGCGGAGACTATTTTCAAAACACGATCAACTTCTATTACACCCATAGGACATATTGCCTATGTAAATATGGCATAATGTCCCTATGAGACGAAGTGCCACATTGGCGCCTCCCGCCCGGTTCATGACGTCACTGCATTTAGACCTCGAAACCGTCGAGGCCGGCGTGCCTGTGGCTATCATGGCAAATTTTGTCTCGGCATCAGGACTGCAGTTCCGAGACATCTATGAAATCGTGATTCCGGCGCGTACGCTCAAGCATCGCCGCGCCCGGAAAGAGCCTCTGACCTCGGACGAATCCGACAAGCTCGCCAGACTGGTTCGCGTCTATGACCAGGCAATTCAGGTCTTCGGCGATAAAGAAAAAGTATTGCAATGGCTCAATAAGCCAAAGGTTCGCTTTGACAACCGCACACCCATTCAAATGCTGCGCACCGATCTCGGTGGCCGCATGGTAGAGGAGATGCTCGGTCAGATCGATGAAGGCATGTTTGCCTGATGTTGCACCTGTGGCGGATCAGTAATCACAGTTCACTGTCTGGCGAAGGGGGCTTGCGCTACTCCGCGCGATGGCATACAGCCGGGTCTCGCATTGTCTATCTGGCGGAATCTCCGGCCGGCGCTCTCATTGAAGTTCTCGTGCATCTGGAACTTGAAGAGAGCGAATTACCCAGCTTCTACAAGTTAATAAGAGTAGCGGTTCCAGTGAACATTGCTATCGAGACTTTGCATGTCCCCGATGGCGACGACTGGAAACAATCTTCCGCTGTCACAAGAAGCCTTGGAAATCGATGGCTGCAAGCAAAGCGTAGCGTCCTGGCGCGCGTACCTTCAGCAATTGTGCCGGACACCTGGAATTATCTCTTCAATCCTGAGCATCCGCATGCAGATCAAATTCGTATCGAGGAGATCAAGCAGGCTGAATTCGATCCCCGGCTTCTTCGTAAAATGCGAGAGTAAGCAGTCTTCACTTCTCGCGTAAAGCCCTCTGCGCAGCAAACTCAGCAGGAGTAGGAATCGGCTCCAATCCGCGACCGGCAAACATCTCAACAAAGAAGCCGATCAACTCATCCTTCAGCAAGCCATTGGTTGCCAGAACTTCCTTGCTATTCAGTTGGAAAGGCTCACCGTTGAACGTCGTAACTGTACCGCCTGCTTCTTTCACCAGCAAAGCGCCAGCCGACGTATCCCAGGGATTCAGATTGAACTCCCAGTAGGCATCAAAACGCCCACAGGCCGTATAGGCGAGGTCGATGGCAGCAGATCCGGCGCGGCGCACTCCATGCGAGCGTAGGGTGAACTGCTGATAGAAGTGAATATTCGGATTGTCGTGACGCTTGCGACTGGGAAAGCCCGTCGCCAGCAATGCTTCACCAAGATTATCTGTCTGCGAAACATGAATACGACGCCCATTCAGGTATGCACCTTTGCCTGTTTCCGCAACGAACAGCTCGTCACGTGTCGGATCGTAGACCACACCTGCAACTAGCTCCCCGTCGCTAGCAGGATCAAGCCCAGTCGGCCTGTGCTCCAACCCAAGTGATACGCAGAAGACCGGAAAACCATGCGCAAAATTCGTAGTCCCGTCCAGAGGATCTACATACCAGCGGTATTCGCGATCAATGCGCTCACGCGTTCCCTCTTCGCCATAGATTCCATGCTCTGGAAAGCGCTCATGCAGTCGCTCGACGATGAGCTTTTCAGAAGCGCGATCCGCTTCGGTAACCAGATCCACGTCGCCCTTGTACTCGGTGGCAACACCGCGCTCGTAATATTCGCGAATGAGAGCGCCAGCTTCAAGAGCTACTTCAGAAGCAGAAGCCGCAACTGCAAGCCCTGCAGGAACCCGCGATGCACTCACTTGACGTCCTCTAGCGGATTTGTATCTGCAACCTTGCGTGCTGCGCGGCGGCGCGCATCGTCGCGTCGCGCCGCTTCGGTAATGGTTCGAATCTGATGCTTGTAGATGAACAGATTCGGCTTGCCTTCGCGCGTCAGGCGGATCATGCGGTCATCGAAATACTCAATCCATCCGGTGACGGTTTCACCATCGCGCAACTTCACATGCACTGAAACCTGTTTCTCGCTTAAAAAACGCAAATAGAGAGCTTCCTGGCCGGTTTCACCGGGAGGCGGCGATTTCTGCCGTCGTCGCGAAGCATTTTGCAAGGGCATAGCGCCATTGTAGCGGACACGAGGGAATGGGCTAGCTTCCCTCAGCCCTCTGATTCAGCGCTGGCACAATCCCCAGGTAAAAAGCACTGCCGACAAAGCTGCTGCGACAGTGCGCACATGGTTCCATATATTCCATGCTGCGAGATAGCTCGGCCAGAAGGCGATCGTCTGTGCCGGATCAGTCGTCGAAGCAAGTCTGTTATTGAGCGGTACGTTGAAAAATATCGTAACCGCAAAAGTGCCTATCAGGTACACAAGGCTTGCAGCGAGGATGAATTTAGATCCTCCCTGATGCCATGTGAAGAGCGAACGGACGCCGTTGATCAGGCACAGAAGGGCTGTGCCTATGAACACGCTCATGAAGCCGGGATTGATCACCGTCACACTGATGGAGTTCATCGCCGCAGCGCCTTGCGCTGGAGGAATGCGCGCGAGCGCTGCCATCACGAACGACGAAAATGCGAAGAAAATCCCGGCGACGATTCCACTGCCAATCGCCGCCACGAAAATGAGCCCAGTAGCTAGAGGTGTTTTCTCCATGTCAATCTCCCCACACGCCGGTTGCGGCAGTGCGCTGCACGTACTCTGTGAAGTCGCTCGGCGCACGGCCAAGCGAACGCTGCACGCCGTCGGCTGTCGGAGTATTGCGGCCATCGAGCACTGTATCAAACAAATAGAGCACCAGGTCGATGATGTCCCCAGGTACCTGCGCTTCTAACATTGCAGCGCGATACTCGTCTGCCGTAATGGAGAGGTAGCGAATATCCCGTCCAGTCCTATACGCAATTTCTCCGATTGCATCGGCAAAGGTCAGTGCGCGCGGGCCTGTAAGCTCATACAGCTGCCTTGAGTGGCCGGGTTGCGTCAGCGCTGCTACCGCAACGTCGGCAACGTCCTCAACATCGACAAAGGGTTCCCCTACACGAGGCACAGGCAGCGCAACCTCGCCAGCCAGGATCGGGTCTAGGAAGAAGTTCTCGCTAAAGTTCTGACTGAAGAAGCTGCAACGCAGAATCGTCCAATCTACATCGCATGCTTTCAAAATTTCTTCTGCATGCTGCGCCTCGGCCTCTCCTCTACCAGACAAAAGAACCAGTTTTTTGACTCCAGCGTCGATCGCCTGAGCGAAGAATGCCTGGACCTTTTCCGCAGCTCCAGGAACTGCCAAATCGGGGTAATACGTGACATAGGCTTTCGCTATGCCATCCAATGCAGCTGACCATGTAGCGCGGTCTTCCCAATCGAATGCTGGTTGGGCTGTCCGCGAACCGACGCGGTAAGGAAGCCCAAGACGCTGTAGCCGTTCCACTACCCTTCGGCCAGTTTTCCCAGTTCCGCCTACAACGAGTGTCATGCCATTCTGATTCATATTTTCCTTTCAAACTCAGTGAGAAATTTGCTTACATGCTCAAATTAAGTCGAAAATCATGGATTAACAATGTCTATTCGTCGTAGTTTTTTGCTTATTCATCCAATTCTCCTGGATGATAGATTCCTTTGGGAGCATACTCATATGTATGAAAGTTGAATTGCCTGCGGTCGCCGATCCAGTAGGCGAAGCCCTTCACTTCTTGCGTATGAGTGGCACGTTTTATTGCCGCTCTGAATTCGCGGCTCCGTGGGCGCTTGATATTCCGCCTCTGCAAAACTGCCTCATGCTGCACGTCGTGACGGCAGGGCGGGGCTTTCTCGAACTGGAAGGGACGCCAGCCCGGCTCCTTCAACCGGGTGACCTGGCCTTAGTTCCTCACGGACAAGGCCATGTGCTGACAAGCGCTCCCGGCCTGCCTGCTGCAAAGCTCTTTGAAATCCATCATGATCAGGTGAGCGAGCGTTATGAAGTACTGAAACTGGGAGGTGACGGCGAACGGGCAACGATGATTTGCGGCTTGTTTCAGTTTGACGATCCGGCCGCGCAACAACTCATCTCACTCTTGCCCAAAATCATCACCGTTGACGCGTGGACTTCTCCCAGTTCCGACTGGATACAAAGCACACTGCGCATGATCGCTGCCGAAGCCAAAGAGATGAGTCCCGGCGGGGAAACAGTCATAACGCGGCTCGCGGATATTCTGGTGATCCATGCGATCCGGTTTTGGATCACCCACAACCCTTCAGCCCAGACCGGCTGGCTTGGCGCATTGCAAGACCCACAGATTGGTCAGGTCATCTCCAGGATTCATCGCAATCCAGGACGGGCATGGACCCTTGAATCGCTCGCCTCCGAGGCATCGATGTCACGCTCCGCATTCGCGGCACGCTTTACCGAACTTGTGGGCGAACCAGCCATGCACTATGTCACCCGTTGGCGAATGAACACGGCGCGGGCGCGTTTGGGAGAGAGCAACCTGACGGTAGGCGAGGTTGCCAACTCACTGGGCTATGAATCGGAAGCAGCCTTCAACCGTGCATTCAAGCGCCATGTCGGCATATCGCCTGGAGTAGCAAAACGGGCGCGAACAGCCTCAGCATTGAATCCATCGATGTAACTGGCAAGCCTGTTGAGAAGCCCCGAGGCCTCAGCTGCGAGGTAGGGTCGATTCGATAAACCTCTCGGTGTCGGTTGCCATAAAAGGGTCGCGGTTTGCAAGTACTGCGATGACGTATCCCTGCCTCAGAAGAATATGCATCTCCCCATTGATGCCAGGAGCACCGCCGCCGTGGCCATACCCGCCATCGCGGAGAACGTAGAAGCCAAAACCGTATCCAGTGTGCGTCTGATCAGTCGTTGCCTGCTGCAGTAGAGAGCGATCAAGTAATTTGCCGCTCTGCAGTGCCTCGGCAAAAAGGAGAAGATCCTTTACTGTCGAATACCCACCGCCGGCGGATGTGCCGTTCCATGGAAGTTCTGGTGCATTCGGTTGCAGTCCTGACGGACCTTTCTTATAACCGACAGCGCGGCCAGATGCGTGATCGATCTCCGGACGCGAATCCGTACGCGTCATACCGACAGGGGCGAATATATGCTTCTGCACGTAGTCCTGATACGTCTCACCACTCACAATTTCAATCAACCGGCCCAGGAGGATGAAGCCGTAATTGGAATACTCCATGCGAGAACCCGGCTCAAATGCTACTGGCCGGTTTCCGAATAACTTCACATAGTCCGCAAGCGTGCGCGTCTCAAGACGATGGGCTTCATACTCAGGAGTAAAGATATCTCCGGTTCCAGCGGTATGGCTGAGCAATTGACGTATCTTCACCCATGAAGCGAGATCGTGATTAGGGTAGTCAGGCCAATAGTCCTTAAGATACCCATCGAGTGACAACTTGCCCTGCTGTACGAGTTGAAGAATGGCGACCGCTGTAAACATCTTGTTCATCGACCCGATGCAGAACTGCGTGTCCACAGTGTTCTTGATCTGCTTCTCGCGATCGGCCATCCCCCAGGCTTTATCGAGGACTATCTCGCCATTGTGCGCGATGAGTATGGCACCCGAGAATTGATTCTTCGCCGCTGGATCGGTCACATGCGACTCAACCAATGAAGCCAGCTCTTGATCGTTTGCCGCAGTCTTCGACGGAATATCGGAAGGGTCATCAACAGGACGGCCATGGATGCCTCTGATGAGCGGTGGATTTACCGATTCGAAATCAATGTCAAGTTCCGAGTAAATACCCCTCCCCTCTTTCAGCAGCGCCACTAAGCTCGATCCATCGTCTTTGACCACCTTCACGAGCGTGAAGCCACCCGTCATGGTTCCTAATCTCTTGTCGCTAGCAACGCGCTCATCTGTGGAACTATGACTGTACTTCTGCCAGAACTCGGTCATCTTCGCCGCATCGCCACTGTTGATCGCGGCGATCCATTGGTTGAGAACTTGGAGAGTGGGAGTTTCAGCATGCGCATGCACCGTAAAGGCCAGCGCAATGAGCAGTAACATCGCAGACTTGAACATGAAGCAGATATATCTCATCCACAATCATTCTTCTAATGGATAACGATAATGACTATTATTTTATAAATGAATATCACTGGAATCGACTTAAACCTTTTGATCGCATTTGAGTCGTTGCTGGACGAACGGCATGTCGGCCGCGCGGCAAACCGGGTGGGCTTGAGCCAGCCGGCCTTCAGTAATGCCATCGCGCGTTTGCGCGTTCGTCTGGACGATCCTCTCTTTGTGCGGACTTCGCAGGGCATGTTGCCTACACCGAAGGCAGAACAACTTGGCGGTCCCATCCGGTCTGCATTATCGCTATTGCGGCAGACGCTTGAAGCGCCACGTTCCTTCGACCCAAGCACAAGCGCACAGCGATTTCGTATTGCATTAAGTGACGATATCGAATTACGTCTTGTTCCACTCTTGTCGAAATCGATAAGTTCCAGTCAAGTTCAGCTTCAAACCCGGCGTCTTGATGGCATCTTTATTATCCCGGAATCTGAGCTGAGAAAAGGCACCCTGGATTTAGCAGTTAGATATTTTCCCGATGCGCGATCGCTTGCGCCGAGCTTTGTGATGGAGACGTTGTCTGAAGAGCGCAACGTAGTTGTCGCACGGCGCGGGCATCCGGCCTTCAAGAAAAAGCTAACCCTGGAGCGCTTATTGAAACTCGATCATGCAGCAGTGATCTATCGCAATGAACCCTGGGGCTTGATCGACAATGAGTTGGCAGCGCGCGGACTACGGCGGAGATTGCGGCTAGCTCTGCCTCACACTTTGTCCGTGTTACATGCAGTCGCTTCTAGTGATCTAGTTGCGTGTATTCAGGAATCGGCGGCAAGTCATTTTGGACCAGCGCTCGGTCTGGTCAGTCATACCGAGCCAATTGGACTTCCGCCGTTCGTCCTTCGCATGGTTTGGCACCGGCAGAGGAGCGATGACCCAGCACATCGATGGCTGAGAGAGCTCATACAACGCGAGGCGGTCACTTTTAAGAAGAACAACCGCCATCACCGATAAGTGGCGCAGTTCAGCAGAAAGGCATGGTGCCTGCTCTATAGTCGGCAATCCGGAACTAATCCTCTACCGGATACAGCTATGGCTCAGGAGCAGTAGCCGCATAATATCCGGTCCGATGCCGGACATTGTATTGCTCGCCAGATGGCTGATTTTTAAGCGTGACCTCTATAGCCCGAAAATCGGAGTCCTTTGTCCGCCGCGAGGGATAGTAGCCCAGCAGATATTGCGTGCGCAGATCTTCCGAGACCTTGCGGAAGACCTGATCAAGATGGCCAGCATCCGCATAGTAATACTTGCCGCCCGTCTCCTGCGAAAGCGTGATGAGCGCGTGCTCGCCGCCCGTATCGCGGCCTGCATCCGCCACTATCGGCAGGTCGATAACGCTGTAAACCATCACATCGCTGCGTACCGCCTGCTCCAGCGCCTGCGCGTAGTCGACGCCCTTCACGGTATTCCCGCCATCGGAAATGATGACCAGCACCTTGCGGCCTTGTTTCGGCGCAAGGCTTTGCGATGCAAGATAGATAGCGTCATAGAGCGCCGTTGCAGGTCCCGTCGAAAGAGTCTCCAACCCAGAATCGATGCGCCGCACATTATTCGTGAAGCTCACCGCCTCGCGCACGTCCGAGTTGAAATCCATCAAACTGAGCTGGTCCACAGGACGAAGCAAAGCGTGCACGAAGTTATGCGCAGCGGCCTTCTCAATTAATAGATCTTTGTGCACGCTCCCACTGGTATCGATGGCAAGAACAATCGAAAGTGGCATTCCAGACTGGCGCTCAAAGTAAGAGATCTTCTGCGGACGGCCATCTTCGGTCAACGTGAAATCAACCTTGGTCAAACCGCCTACCGGCGCGCCATTCGCATCCGTCACGTTGACGAATACATTCACCAGTCGCACGTCCACTCGGATAGGCGGAACCTGCTGAGCCCAGAGAATCACTGGAGCCAGCAGCACAACATACGCAATGTTCCGCAACCATCTCAATGCTCTCTCTCCACAACAATATCAACGGGGAATGGATCACCGTCGGCCCACACCGCCCCATCTTCAAAGTGCTCTTTCTTCCAGATAGGCACTGTCTTCTTGAGCGTGTCGATCAGCCAGCGGCATGCGTCGAAAGCCGCCGCCCGGTGCGCCGACGCCACGGCAATCAGGACGCTGGTCTCTCCAACCTCCAGCTTGCCCAACCGGTGCACAATCACAATATCCCGCACAGGAAACCGCTGCTGCGCCTCTTCAGCCAGTTGGCGCATCTGCATCAGCGCCATTTCCTCA
>Ga0137415_10000921_pt1 | contig 28841 bp, 20 predicted proteins | sample CZODoug3_1_1_16f_FD_183082 | JGI IMG/M metagenome (GOLD analysis project Ga0137415, IMG submission 183082) | Vadose zone soil fungal communities from Angelo Coast Range Reserve, California, USA - CZODoug3_1_1_16fungal (Hybrid Assembly) | ecosystem: Environmental > Terrestrial > Soil > Vadose...
CCGTCGGTGATCGCCTGGTCGGCCGAGAACGAGATGCTCGCCGCCTTCGGGCAGAGCTGGGCGGCGAAGGTTGCTGCGTTCAAACCCGTGATCAGCGCGCTGGATACCACCCGCCCGATCTACTTCGAAGGCGATGGCGACCCGCTGTCGGCCGGCGACCTGGAAAGCCACCACTACCCGCTCGAGATCACCTCGAGCAGCACGGCAATTCCCGAGTCGGCCTACGCACTGGCGCCGGGCCACTCGCGGGGCGACTACTGGGACCGCAAGAAACCTTTGCTGATCGGTGAGTTCAGCTCGATGTACTACGCCACGCCGACGTCCATCAGCGCCGTCGGGGGACCGGACACGTACGCGACCATCGACGGCTTCTACGCCGCGCACGGGCTGATCGTCGGCGCGCAGATCGAGGGCTTTCGCTACGCGGGCATCAGCGGCATCTCGCCGTGGAACACCGTCTGGTACGGCATGAAGCCGCTGCCGTTCGACGACACCCGCGAGCAGCTGCCACTGCCCGGGGCCACCGGCCCGAAGCTGACCCGGGTCGGCCGCTACGCCGCGACGCTCAACCCCGGGTTCGAGAGGGACCTCCCGCCGTTCGAACCCAACGCGATCCACGCGGCGGCGGCGCGGGTTCTGCAGCCGAGGGCGGCGCTCGCGACCGACTACCGCGCGCACTTCTGGGGCGGAACCACGCTGACCCGCACCTACGCCGTCTACGACGAAGTGGGAGCCGGTGGCAACGTCAGCGTCGAATGGAACCTGCGGCTCTCCCGCGGCCGCACCGTCACGGGACGGCGTACGGTCGCTGTGCCGGCGGCCGGTAAGACAGACGTCACCTTCGACATCGCGCTCCCCCGCGTCACCCGCATCACGCCGGCCACCCTCGAGGTCACCGTCTCTGCCGCGCACGGTCAGCGATTCCGGAGCTCGACGGACCTCACGGTGTACCCGGCATCGGTCCGGCAGCGGACGAACGCGAAACCGGTCCGCGCCGCCGTCTTGGAGGCCAGCGGCTCGGTCACCAGCACTGCACTGTCCGCGCTCGGCGTGACGACCAGGACGATCGCCGACCTGTCGGCCGGGCCGCAGCCGGGCGAGGTCCTGGTCATCGGCGAAGGCGCCTCCGTCAACCCGACCACCGACCAGCTCGATGCGCTGCGCTCGTTCGTGCATGGCGGCGGCGCCGTGCTCACGTTCGCCCTCGGCTCACTGCCCGACCTGCTGCCCTGGCCGCTACTCAGCACCACCCGACCGCAGACAATCGCCCATGTCGCTGCGCCCCATCACCCGGTGCTGGCCGGCATCGGCGCCGGCGACCTGCGCTGGTGGAACACGGCAAACGAGCTCGTCGTCAGCTCTGTGCTCATCAAGCCGCGATTCGGCAGCCTCACCTCACTGGCCGATACCGGGGGCGGGATGTCATCATCCGCGCTGGCCGAAGCACCCTACGGCACAGGCACATTCCTGTTCTGCCAGTTCCCGGTGATCGCTGCTGCCGCCAACGAACCGATCGCGGCCGTCCTGCTGCGCAACATCGTCGACTATGTCGCGACACGCACCATCCAGTCCCGAACGCTCGGCGTGGTGTCGAGCGACAACTCGCCCCTGACCGCGACGGTCGGCGCCGCGGAGATCGCATCGACAACGATCAGCACGGTGGACTCGGCCAGCCTGGCCAGCGTCGACGTGCTGCTCGTCGATGCCACTCAGAGCGCCGCAGTCGCCTCGGTGTCTGCCGGTTCGGCCGCCGTGCAGCAGTGGCTGTCGGCCGGCGGCACGCTCTGGGTCAACGGCTTGCAACCGTCGAACATTGACGGTCTCGGCGGGGTCCTTCCGTCGCGCACGGCGCTAACGGCGGTGGACTCGCTGCACCAGCTCGGTGCCGTCGTCACCGGCGCGTCTGCGCTCACCGACGGGCTCAACAACGCCGACCTCGATTGGCCCGGCTCGACCACTCCCCTGGTCAGCCACACCGTTTTCGCACCGGACGGAACCTCCGCCGTCGACACCCGAGCAGTGAGCTGGGCCTACTTCGCCAAGGGCAACGAGCAGACCAAGTACGGCCGGGCGGCGCAGAGCGCGCGAGGCTTCCAGCCCGGCAGCACGCTCTGGATCGGCCCGGCCGGCTCCGGGCAGGTCGTTCTCGACCAGCTCCACTGGCCCTCTGCGTTCCCCCTGCCGGCCCAGACCACCATCGCCGCGTCGATCGCGGCCGGCCTGCGGGTCGGCTTCCAGGCCGGCTCCGGGTCGGGCCTGCTGCCCACCACCGGCTGGAAGGGCTTTGCCAATCCGACCACTGGCACGGAGGGCAATGCGTTCGACCGCGACGAGTCGACCCGCTGGTCCAGCAACAGGTCCCAGCAGGCCGGCATGTACTACGGCGTAGACCTCGGCGCGACGCACACGATCACCCGGATCGTCTGGGACTCCGCGCCGTCAGCCAATGACCTGCCACCCGGCGTGGACGTCCAGGCCTCGCCGGACAGCGCCACCTACACGACCGTGCTGTCGGTCCCCGACACGTCAAGCATCAGCAACGCCGGCGTGATGACGTTGACACTGGACTCGGTATCCGCCCGCTATCTCAGGTTCGTCGACACCGGATCCAAGAGCAACTACCTCTCGCTGCACGAGCTGTACATCTTCGGCACCTGACCCGATGCGCATCACCGACGCATCTAGATTGGCCTACGCGCGCGGACGATACGACACGTCGATGCGCTCGGGACCTGCGATGACCCCGCTCGGTTCGATCTCGATCTCGCCGAGCCGCACGTCGGTGAGGCGTCGAGTGAGCACTTCGAGTCCGATCTCGAGCTCGGCCCGAGCAACGGCGTAGCCGAGGCAGAGGCGCGCAACCTGCCAGATGATCTCGGACTCGCTGATCGCCTCGTCGCCGACCTCGGTCTTGACCGCGATGAGATCGCTGATCATGTCGCTGTGCGGCTCTTGGCGTCGCTGCTCCACGATGCGCTCGGCATAGGTTCATACCGAGGCAAGGGCTGCCTCGAGCTCGGGCACTCCGGGCCAGAACGGCTGCTGCCCCAACAGTCGGAGCTTGACCGTGGCTGCCTCGAATTGTGGGACGTCTACGGGCGGATCCCGATGAAGCTCGTTCTGGCCCGCTGCCGGGTCCTCCATATCCATTCGCGCGTCGCCTACGCCCTTTCCCGCAAGCGTTGAAGATGATCGCCCCACGTTGCGACATCTGGTGGCAGCGGCGGGGACCGTGCGGTGCTTCGCTAGACGTGCTCAGGTCGCTGGACTCGAGATACGGAGGAGGACCGCCGTGACGATCGTGTTCCGCGCCGGTGATCTCGAAACCGGGGGGGCTCGAGGAAGCGCTGCTGGCGCAGCCAAGCGCGCAGCCGTTGGAGCCGCAAGAGATCACCACGCGCGGCCGCGTGTACTTCGACAGCGACCCGCACCGTGCACGAGACGTTGCGCACGTCCTTCGTCGTCGACCGCCTGGTGGAGTAAGGACGCCCCCCGTACCCAGGCCATTCCGGCCATCCGATCCTGGAGATGCTGTGCCCTCAACTTCAGCCGACGCGATCGTCGTCGGCGCCGGCGTCATCGGCTCCTCGGCCGCGCTGGAGCTGTCGAAGCTCGGGCTCAGCGTCCTCGTCGTCGACAAGGCGGGCGGGCCCGGGTACGGCTCGACGAGCGCGTCCAGCGCGATCGTCCGCTTCAACTACTCGACCTGGGACGGCGTCGCGACCGCCTGGGAGTCCAAGCACGGCTGGGAAGCGTGGGACGAGCACCTAGGGTTCCGCGACGAGCTGGGGCTGGCCTCGTTCCGGCGCACCGGCAAGGTCATGCTCGACGTGCCGATCGCGCCGGTCGCCCGGATCGTCGAGCTGTTCGACCAGATCGGCGTCCCCTACGAGGTTTGGGATCCGCAGACCCTGCGCGCGCGAGTGCCCGGAATCGACAGCGGGAAGTTCTGGCCGCCCAAGCCGGTGGACGACGAGCGGTTCTTCGATGACGCCGTCGATCAGCTCGGCGGCCTGTACACCCCGGACGCGGGCTTCATCGACGATCCGCAGTTGGCGGCGCACAACCTGGCCGCGGCGGCGCAGCATCGCGGGGCCGAGTTCCTCTACAACCGCACGGTCGTGTCGGTCGAGCGTCGCGATCGGGTGCGCGGCGTCACGCTCTCGGACGGAACCCGGCTCTCGGCACCCGTGCTGCTCAACGCGGCCGGACCGTGGTCGAGCGGGCTGAACCGGCTGGCCGGCGTCGGCGGCGACTTCACGATCACCGTTCGGCCGTTGCGCCAGGAGGTCCACCAGGTACCAGCTCCCTCCGGCTACAACCAGGACGGACAGTTCGGCCCGTCGATCGCCGACATGGACCTCGGCACCTACGTTCGGCCCGCGCCAGGCGACTTCCTGCTCATCGGCGGTACCGAGCCCGAGTGCGACCCGCTCGAGTGGATCGACGACCCGGATCAGGTCAACTCGAAGGTCACGAGCGAGCGGTATCACGCGCAGGTGACGCGGGCCGCCCGACGCTTCCCGGAACTCACCGTGCCCAACGCGCCCACCGGCATCGCCGGCGTCTACGACGCGAGCGACGACTGGACCCCGATCTATGACCGCACCGATCTCGACGGCTTCTACGTGGCCATGGGCACGAGCGGCAACCAGTTCAAGAACGCGCCCATTGTCGGCGGCTTCATCGCCACGCTGATCGACGGCGTCGAGGCCGGCCACGACCACGACGCCGACCCGTTGCGCTACCCGGGTCGGCACACCGGCAACGTCATCAACCTGGGCTCGTTCTCCCGCAAGCGACCTTTCAACAAAGAGTCGTCCGGCACGGTCATGGGATGAGGTGAGCCGACGTCATGGCGATCGCGGACATGCGAGCCCGCTACGAGGCGGCCCGGGCACTGGCCCCCGAGCGGCTGCTCGGGCTGATGCGGAACCGGATCGTCGAGCCGCATTGGATTCGCGCGGCTGACGAGTTCTGGTATCGCCGTGACCGCGAGGACGGCGGGCACGAGTACGTCGTCATCGACCCAGCCGCCTTCACCCGGCGGTCGCTGTTCGACCACGAGGAGCTCGCCGCCCGGCTCGGGGCCCTGCTCGAACAGGAACTCGATCCGTGGGATCTGCCGATCACGTCCTACGCCCCGGTCGACGACGGGGTCCGCATCGGGCTGGCCGACGGGCGCGCCGTGCGCATCGGGGTTGAGACCGAGGCGGTGTTCGAGGTCGCGCGCGGCGCCGCCCTGCCCAGCCCGGACGGCAAGCAGGAGCTGTTCTGCCGCGACCACGACCTCTGGCTGCGCGAGGTGGCGTCCGGGGCGGATCGCCCCCTCACGACCAGTGGCGAGGCGTTCTTCGCGTGGGGTCACGTCCCGGACTACACCTGCCTGCACATCCCGCTCAAGCGCGCGGGTCGCGAGCTGCCGCCGCTGTTCACGGCTTTCTCCCCGTCCGGTCGCTACGTCGTGACCGCGCGCCTGGACGAACGGGCCCTGCCCGAGTACCCGTTCGTCGAGCAACTGCCGGGTGATCGGGCCCGGCCGGTGCTGCACCCGATCCGAGTCGCACTCGAGGACGAAACGTTCGACGGGGCCGTGGAGTTGGCGTTCATCGATCTCGACAGTGGCACGATCACGCCGGCCGACGTGGGCCGCGACCTGCTCGCGGCGCTGGTCTCGGTTGGCACCGACGCGCTGACCTGGAGCGCGGACGAGACGCACGTCTACCTGCTGGCCCATCGCACCGGCGCCCGGACGGCGACGCTGCAATGCCTCGACGTCCGAACCGGCGCGGCCCGCCCGGTCGTCACCGAGACCGCCGACCCGATCTACGAACCGAACACCTACCTCTACAGCCTGCCGCTGATCCGCGTCCTGCCCCGGGCCGGCGTCGCGATCTGGTTCTCCCAACGCGAAGGCACCGGGCACCTCTACCGCTACGACCTCGAGACGGGCGAGTGCCTCAACGCGATCACGACCGGTGATCTCGTGGTGCGCGACATCCTGCACGTGGACGAGGCGCGCGGCGAGGTGCTGTTCCTAGCCGGCAGCGGCGAGAACGGCGACAACCCGTACTGGCGCAAGCTCTACCGGGCCGCCCTGGACGGCAGCGGGCAGACGCTGCTCACCCCGGAACCACTCGACCACGAGATCGCGGCCCCGGCGCCGCTGTTCTTCAGCCTGATCTTCGGCGCGCAGTCGGCCTCCCCGATCAGCCCGAGCGGCCGGTTCGTGATCGACCACATGTCTACGGTGTCGCAACCACCGGAGATCGTGCTGCGCGACACCGAATCGGGCTGGGTCATCGGCACTCTGGAACGCACCGACGTGAGCGCGGTGGTGGAGGCCGGTTACCAGGCCCCCGAGCAGTTCCAGGTGCCGACCGACGACGGCGCCACCGACATCTGGGGCGTGCTGACCCGGCCCGACGAGGCGGCGGCCGAGCGCGGCGTGCCGCTGATCGACCTGATGTACGCGGGCTTCCAGGTGGCCAGCCAGCCCACCAGCTATCTCGGCCCGGACGTCAACCAGAAGCAGGTGTGGCCGGCCGCGGCGTACGCGGCGCTGGGTTTCGCCACCGTCGTTCTCGACGGGCGCGGCACGTCGGGTCGCGATCAGCGCTTCCGGCAGTGGACCCAGGGCCACCCGGACACCACCCGCGGCCTGGAGGACCACGTCACCGCGATCCGCGCGCTGGCCGACCGCTACCCCGAGCTGGACTCGGATCGCGTCGGCACGACCGGGCACTCGTACGGCGGTTACAACTCGGTGCGGTCGATGCTGCTGTTCCCGGAGTTCTTCAAGGTCGGCGTCAGCTCGGCCGGCGTCCACGTCCCGGAGAAGATGCCGAAGGGCTCGTGGGGCTGGCACCTCGGCCTCGACGCCGACCGCGACTCGGACGCCTACCGGGCGCTGGGCAACCTGCACCTCGTCGATCGCCTCCGCGGCAAGCTGTTGCTACTGTTCGGCGACCTCGACGAGAACGCCACCCCCGACCACACGCTCGCTCTCGTCGATGCGCTCGTGCGGGCCGGCAAGCGCTTCGACGTGAAGCTCTGGCCGGGAATGGATCACTACCGCACCGGCAGCGCGTACATCCGGATGATCACGTGGGACTACTTCGTCGAGCACCTGCTCGGCGAGCCGCTGCCCGTCGAGATCAACCCGGGTGGATGACCGGCTCGAACGGGCCGGTAAGCGCAACGAACGGCCGCTGCGGGCCGCGCTCGCGCCGCGGCGGACCCTCGTAGCGCGGATGCCCGAGCGAGTCAGGCACCCGCAGGTGGTGGTCGGTGGCCGCCTGGAAGTCGATCGCCAGTTGCAGCAGCGCCGCCTCGGTGAACGCGACGCACCGGCCAGCGGGCTCACGAAGCGTTCCGGCCAGTCGGCACCGCATCGATCAACGTGCGGGTGTACTCGTGCTGCGGGCGGTCCAGTACCGAGGCGGTGTCCCCGGACTCCACGAGCCGGCCGCGGTAGAGCACGGCGACCCGCTCGGTCATCTGCCGGACGACAGCCAGGTCGTGGGTGATGAACAGCATGCTCATGCCGTCCGCCTCGCGGATGGCCCGCAGCAGTTCGAGGACCTGCGCCTGGGCCGACACGTCCAGCGCCGCGACCGGCTCGTCGCAGATCAGCAGGCGGGGTTGCAGGGCGATCGCCCGGGCGATGGCGACGCGCTGGCGCTCGCCGCCGGAGAGAGCGCTGGGCAGCCGGCCGGCGTAGTCCCCCGGCAGCCCGACCCGCGCGAGGAGGTTGCCGATCTCGCCGGGCAGGTCGCTGACGTTTCCCCGTCGCGCCAGCACCTCGCGCAGCGTCGAGCCGATCCGCAAGGACGGATTGAGCGAGGCGTACGGATCCTGGAAGACGACCTGGACGCGACGTCGCACCTGCTGGCGCTGGGCGCGGGTGAGGCGCCGGTAGTCGGCGATCTCGATGCCGCCGAGGTCGATGCGGCCCGAGTCGGGCCGGGTGAGGCCGAGAATCGACCGGGCGATCGTGGTCTTGCCCGAGCCGGTCTCGCCGACCAGCCCGAGCGACTCACCCTCCCGCACCGCGAAGCTGACTTCGTCGAGTGCGGTCGTGGTCTGGGCCCGGCCGATTAGGGGCACGGTGCGATAGGTCTTGCTCAGGTCGGTGATCGTGACGACCGGGTGGGTGTCCGGTGCGGGTTCGGGTGGCGTGCCGATCGCGCGCTCGGCGTTGTCTGCGCGCTGCGCGAGCTCCCCGCGGATGTCCGCCAGGCGCGCGCATGCCGACGAGCGCGCCGGCGTGATCACCGCGAGGGGCGGGCGGGCGGCGACGCACTCGGGCTGCGTCCACGAGCAGCGCTCGGCGAAGCCGCACTGCGCGACGATCGTGTCGGCCGGTGGAACCCGGCCCGGGATGGAGACGAGGTGATCCAGGTAGTGGTCCACCGGGGGGTCGGCCAGTAGCAGGCCGAGGCTGTAGGGATGGGCCGGGGCTTGGGCCAGCTCGTCCCTGGGCGCCTGCTCGACGACCGATCCCGCGTACATCACCTGGATCCGGTCGCACACCGAGAACGCGACGCGCAGGTCGTGCGTGATGAGGACGAGGCCCATCTGCCGGCGCTGTTGGACGTCCATCAGCAGCTGCAGGACCTCATGTTGCGTGGTCACGTCGAGCGCTGTCGTGGGCTCGTCGGCGATGAGCAACTCCGGGTCCTTGGCCAGGGCGGCGGCGAGCGCGACCCGCTGCCGCATGCCACCGGAGAGCTGGAACGGGTAACGCACCGACACGTCGGCGCTCAAGCCGACCTCGGCCAGGCGCCGAACAGTCTCCTCCCGGGCGCGGCCCCGGTTCTTGCGCACGTCTCGGGGCAGCGACTCGACCAGGTGCGCGCCGACCGTCTGCAGTGGGTTGAGCATCGTGAACGGATCCTGCAGCAGCAGGCTCAGCCGTGAGCCGCGGACAGAACGCAGCGTTCGCTCGTGGGTCCCGAGCAGGGCGGTCCCGTCGTAGGTCACGGTGCCGGTGGCGCGTAGACCGGCCGGCAACAACCCCACGATCGCGCGAGCGGTGAGCGACTTCCCGCTGCCCGACTCCCCGACGATGCCGAGGGTCTGGCCCCGATCCAGGGCAAGGTCCACGTCGGCGACGAGCATGCGGTGCCCCGGCGCGGTGATCGTCAGGTGCTCGACGCGCAGCGCCTTCCGGCCGTCGTGCCCGATCTCCGGCTCGGTGCGGGCACCGGTCACGGTGGTCACCCCGTCGGCACTCACGCACGCTCCCCGCCGCGAGAGAGCCGCTCGTGCGCCCAGTCGCCGAGCAACGTCGCGCTGGCCGCGGTGATGATGATCAGGACGGCTGGGGCGATCGAGAGCCACGGGTTCTCGGTGATCAGTTGCTGTCCGGCGGCGAGCATGCTGCCCCAGTCCGGGGTACCGGCCGGCACGCCCAGGCCGAGATAGCTGAGCGCGGCGAAGCTGATGAGTGCGCCGACGAAATCCAGCAGGAAGGTGGCCAGGACGGTCGGCACGATGTTGGGCAGGACGTGCCGGAACAGGATGCGCCACGGGGACAGCCCGAGCGTGCGCGCGGCGTCCACGTAGGGCTGCCGGACCTGGACCTGCGCCGCGCTGCGACACAGCCGGATCTCGAACGGGATGGTGAGCACCAGCAGCACCGCCGCGGTTTTCCAGTACCCCCCGCCGAGTACGCCGACGACGACGACAGCGATGAGCAGCGCCGGCAGGGCGTAGACCAGGTCGGCGAACCGGTTGACGACCGTGTCGACGACGCCGCCGAAGTACGCGGCCGCCATCCCGGCCGCTACGCCGATGAGGACGCAGCCGACGGCGACGGCGAGCGGCCCGATGACCGCGGATCGCGCGCCGGCGATCAGCTGGGACAAGACGTCGCGGCCGAGCTGGTCGGTGCCCAGCGGGTGGCCGGGGCCGGGCCCGGTCACGCTCAGGGTCGGGTGCTGGGCCGTGGGGTCCTGGGGAGCCAGGGCGGCGCCGCTCACCACGCAGACCAGCACCGCGAGCAGCGCGGCCCCGCCCAGCAGCGGCACCACGGGAATACGCCGAGCTCGCCTCCGAGTCGACGGCGCGGGGACCGGAACCGCCTGGATGGTCATCGCTCTCCTCTGCGCATCAGGACCTCGCCGCCACCCGCGTGCGCGGATCGATGATCAGCGCGGCCGCATCTACGAGCAGGTTCACCACGACGACGAACAGTGCGATGAAGATGGCCAGACCCTGGACGACGGGGACGTCCTTGGCCGTGACGGACTGGACCATCAACTGGCCGGCCCCCTGCAGTGAGAACACCGTCTCGATCAGCACGGCGCCCGAGATCGCGACGATGAGCAGCAGGCCCGCGCTGGTCACGATCGGCAGCGCGGTGTTGCGGAGCGCGTAACGCACCAGGATCCGCGTCGGGCTGACGCCGCGAGCCCGGGCGAAGGTGACGTAGTCCTGCCGCATGACGTTGAGGGTCGCCGCTCGCGTCTGGCGCACGATGATCGCGATCAGTCCGAACGCCAGGGCGATCGCGGGCAACGTCAGGTGCTCGATCCGATCCACCGGCGAACTACCGCCGGCACCGTAAACCGGGAAGAGCGCGACCTTCACGCCGAGCAGGTAGACCAGCACGATGCCGACCGCGAAACCGGGCGCGCTCATGCCGAACACGGTCAGCGCGGAGACGCCTTTGTCGAACCGGCTCCCCCACCGGATGCCGGCCAGCATCCCGGCCGGGATGCCGATCCCTACGACGAGCACCAGCGTGTAGACCGCCACCTCGAGCGTGACCGGTAGATGGTCCGCGATCACGCTCGTCACGGTGGCGCCCGACTGGGTGGAGCGACCGAAGTCCCCGTGCAGGACGCCGACGAGCCAGTGCCAGTACTGCACCAGGAACGGATCGTTCAGGTGGTACTTCGCTTTGAGCGCCGCCACGAGATCGGGCGTCGACGGCCGGTTCCCGAGCAGCGTCGCGACCACCGACCCCGGGCTCAACGCCAGCAGGCTGAAGACAAGGAAGCTCACGACGAGCACGATCACGATCACACCGAACAGCCGTTTCAGCAAGAAGACCACGATCGGCATCGGATCAACCCGTCTTGAGCGCCGAGGCCCAGGTGCCGTTCACGTCGAGGTCGAAGAGGGTAAGCGCCCGGGAGAAGCTGAAGCCGTTACCCAGCACGGCCACGGTGTCCGGGTCGTAGAGCGGGATGTAGGGCACATCGTCGGCAATTGCCGTCAGCAAGGTCTGGGCGGCCCGCCAGCGGGTCTGCTTGTCGACCGATGTCGTCAGCTGGGTGAAGGCCTGCTCCACCTGCGGAGTCGACCAGTTAGCTAGGTTGAAGCCCTGCGGGCGGATGTTGGGCTTTCCGGTGACCACGCCGAGAACCGCGCCCGGATCCGGCACCGGCGGGATGAGTTCCATCGTCTGCACGCCGAGGCCCTTGCCGTGGGCGTAGATCGTGGCGATCCACTGCTGCGTGGTGATCGCCTTCAGCTTGATCGTCACGCCGAGCGGCTTCACGTTCTGCGCCAGGTTCTCCACGGTCAGCTGCGAGAACGGCGCGTCCTGCACGTAGGGGATGGTCAGCGAGAAGCCGTGCGGATACGCCGACTGGGCCAACTCCGACCTGGCCTTCGCCGGGTCCAGGTCGTACTGCGGCAGGGCGGCGAGGAAGGCCTCGGCTTCCTGCACCGACGGCGCGACATCGGCCAGGACACCCGCTGGTGCCAGCCCGCGCATCAGGCTGGCGTACTTGCCGTAGCCGGCCGCCATCACGCCCGCACGATCGATCGAGTACGCGATCGCCTTGCGGACATGGACATCGCTGAGCGGCCCACTGCTGATGTCCAGCGTCAGGAACGTCGTCGTCAGGGCCGGCAGCGTGTAGAGGCTCGCGCCCTTGACGGCCTGCCACTGCGACGCGGTCTTGAGATTGGCCACCAGCGTCCCCTGGATCGAGCCCGAGCGCATCGCCAGCTGCGAGGTGTTGTCCCCACCGGTGATCACGTTGAAGGAGATCTTCGACATCGGCGGCTTCGGGCCCCAGTAGTGCGGGTTCCGCGTCAGGCTCACGGCCTGCGTCGTGTCGCTGGACACCTGATAAGGCCCGGTACCGATCGGGATCGCCGCGGCGGTGCCGAGGTCCTTCTGATGCGCCGCGCCGAACTTCGCCTCCTGGACGAAGGAGATCACTGCGAGGTTCTGCCGGGCGGTCGGATCGGGTCGCTTCAGTTTCACCGTCACCTGTAGCGGGCCGGAGGCGGCGGCGCTCTGGAACGACGGCACGTTGCCGGCGGTCTGCGCCCCGGCCTTGACGTCGGTCATGTGCTGCAGGCTCCAGGCCACGTCCTGCGCGGTCAGCGGTGTGCCGTCGGAGAACGTGACGCCGCTGCGGATGTGGTAGACGAGCGTCGTGCTGTCCGGCTGGGTCACGCTCGTCGCCAATGCCGGCGAGAGGTCGCCGTTCGACGAGATCAGCTCCAGCTTCTCGGTGACCAGAGCCATGATCTGCATGATGTTGCCGTCAAAGTCCTTGGCGATGTCCAGCGAGATCGGCGCGGCTCCGACGCCGAACGTGAAGCTCGTCGCCTGGCCGCCGTGCGTGCCCCCGCTCGAACCGGTGCAGCCCGTCGCGAACAGCCCGACCGCCACCAGACCGGCCAGTGCCGTCCCGGCCCGGCTCCCGGGCGTCCGGACCCTATGCGCGTTCGTTCTCATAGCCCGCTCCTCACGAAGTCAGTGGCTGACCGTGCCTGGCGCCGTGGCCGCGACGCGCGAGGTCGGACCCGAGTGTGGCCCGCACACACGTGGGCCTCTATCGACGAACGTCGTAGGATGCCGCCTCGATCCGAGACAGTCGTTGCGTCGTTCGGCCGGTCCGGGCGGCGCGTGGAGCCGTAGGCTCGCACCGTGCCATCCGAGCTGCAGCGCCTGGTGGAGAGCCTCGGGAACCGGCTCCACCGTTCGGTTGCGGTGGACGATCCCGAGCTGCACCTGCTCGCGTACAACCCGCATGTCAACGATGTCGACCCGGCTCGGACGGTCTCGATCCTCAAGCGGAGCGTGCCCCGCGAGGTCGTCGACTTCGTCTACGAACGCGGCGCCGGCACCGCTACGGACCTGTTCACCGTCCCGGCTCGACCGGACCTCGGTCTGGAGATCGCCCGGATCGGCATGCCGGTGCACCACCACGGCGCGCTTCTCGGCTTCGTCTGGCTGCTGGCCTCCGACGGCCCGGTCAGCGAGGAGCACACCGATGCCGTACGGCAGGCCGCCGAGACGGTGGCGCTGATCATGCACCGCGAGTACTTGATCGGCGAGCTCAGCCGCGGCCGCGAGCGCGAGCTGACCCGCGACCTGCTCGCCGAGCAGGTCGAAGTCCGGGCCCGGGCCGCCGACCAGCTCATCGCCGAGAACCTCTTCGCCTCCGGCCCCGTGCTGGCGCTCGTCGTCACGCTCACCCGGGCCGGCGGGCTGAGCGACGAGGACCGCCTGGCCCTGACGGCAGGGATCGAGTTCGGGCGCAAGCAGCGCGCGCAGCGCCACGCGCTCACCCTGGAGCGCCCGGACCACACGATCCTCATCCTGACCGACGAAGGCCGCAGCGCGCGGCAATCCCTGTCGGAGTTGGGGGGCGCAGTCCGCGAACGTGTGTTGGCTGAGACACACGCCGGCGCGAGTTGCTGGGTCGGCATCGGCTCCGCGCAGCCGGCGCTCGCCGACGCGCACATCTCCTACGCCGAGGCGCTGCGCTCCGCCGAGGTCGCCCGGGTGGTCGGGGTGCTCGGCGCGGTGGTGCACCGGGGCGAGCTCGGGGTCTACGGGATGCTCGCCGAGCTGCCGGCGGAACGGCTCGCCGAAGGCATGCACCCGGGTGTCCGCGCCCTGCTCGGGCAAGGCCTCATGGGTGACGGCTCGCTACTGGTGACCATCGAGACGTTCCTCAACAATGCCGGCGACGTCAAACGCACCTCGGACGCGCTGCGCATCCATCGCAGCAGCCTGTACTACCGGCTCAAGCGGGTCGAGGAGATCACCGACCTGGACCTGTCCGTGGGCGACGACCGGCTCGCGCTGCACCTAGGCCTGAAGATCTCCCGGTTGATCGACGCGCGTTAGGGCGCCGTTAGGGCGCCACGGCGGGCAACGAGGATCGGTGGCGCCGGAATACGGCCGGGTAGCGCACGTCGTCCGCGACCAGCCGAAGCGTTCCACCTCGAACCCGGTCACCAGCTCGTGCAGCCGGTCGAAGTGCGGCCAGTCGCGCACCTCGCCGGTGCGCCGTCTAGGTTCCCGTGCGGTCGCGCCGGGCCGCCATCGTCAATCGTCGAATCGTGGCTCCCCCGCCTGCGACATGAGCCGCATGGCTGGGCCGGCTCGGCTCGCTAGCGTCGAGGCATTCGCAGGCAATGATCGGAGGCGGAAATCCGGATGCCAACCACGACGACCAGTTACCTGGGCGCGCAGGGCAACGATGAGTCCGGCGGCGGCCGAGTCGGACCGAAGCGTGCGGTGACCGGATCGCGTGCGGTCTGCGCCAGCCAGCACCCGCTCGTGACCGAGACGATGCTGCAGGTGATGCGCGACGGGGGGAACGCGATCGACGCGACGATCGCCGGTTGCCTGCTCCAAGCCGTCGTGCAGCAGGACATGACCAACCACACCGGGACGGTCACCGGCCTGTTCTACGAAGCCGCGACCGGGCAGATCCACGAACTGAAATCGATGGGGCGGATCGTCCCCGACCTGCCCTCGCACCACCGGGTGCCCGGCGGCAAGGGGATGTACGCACCGCTCGGTACGCGTGGACCCATGTCGGTCATCCCGGGGTTCATGCCGGGCATGAAGGCGATGTTCGAGCGCTTCGCCACCAAGCCGTGGGACAGCCTGGTGGCCCCAGCGGTCGCCGCGGCCCGCGACGGTCACATCGTCAGTTCCTTCGAGCATCTCGTGCATGCGCAGACGGTGGACTTCTTCCTCTACACCCGGTCGGGTCGCGAGAACTTCACCCCCGAGGGCTACCTGCCGCAGGTCGGCGAGCTCTGGTCCCAGCCGGCGCTCGCCGAGACGCTGACCCGGCTCGCCGCCGAAGGCCCGGACTACTTCATCACCGGTGACTGGGCCGCGCACTTCGTCGCGCGGGCGAACGAGCTGGACTGGCCGATCACGATGGATCACCTGGTCGCGGCGCCGGCGCAGTGGGCCGAGCCGAAGCGGTGGCGGCATCGCGAGTACGAGATCGTGCAGCTGTCCCCACCCGACCGTCAGGCCGTGTACTGCGCGATCGTGCTCGGCATCCTGCGCCACCTCGACATCACCACGTTCGGGCACTTCAGCGAATCGCCCGAGGCCGCCTACTATCTGGGGCACGCCCTGCGCCTGGCCCATCAGGAAACCGGATTCGTCAATGATCCGGCGATCTTCGAGGACCCGTCCAGCCTGCTGATGTCCGACGACTACCACGCCCAGCTGGCCGAGAAGCTGGCCCGCAGCCGGCCCAAGATCGACCTCACCAAGCACGTCGAGCTGACCCGCGGCCGCCACGCGCTCGACGCGGCCGGGTCGGCCTCCAAGCAACCGGCCGGCAGCTGCGAGCTCAGCCTGGTCGATTCGGACGGCAACTGGGTCCAGATGATGAACACCCTGCAAAGCGGCGGCATTGCCGGCGAGGTGGTCGACGGCGTGCCGATGGTGGGCAGCCACCAGATCAATTCGCTCGCGTCGCCGATCTCCGGCTGGCTCACCGGCGGGGCCGGCATGCGCGCGATGCTCAGCAACACGATGGTGCTGAAGGACGGCCGGCCGTGGGTGGCGCTGGGCAGTCCCGGCAACGTGCACTGCACCGTGCCGCAGGTGCTGGCGAACATCGTCGAGTACGGCATGGACCCGTACCCGGCTGAGGACATGCCGCGGATGCTGGCCCTGACCGACGACTACGAACTGTCCGTGGAGAGCCGGATCGGCGCGGACGTGATCGACGGCCTGGCCCGGCTCGGCGTGCTGGTCAACCCGCTGCCGCGCTACGACTACCACATGGGCAGCTACCAGATGAGCTGGCGGGGCGAGGACGGCGCCCTGCACGGATGTGCCGGTCCGCGCCGCGAGGGCGTGGCCGCCGCGTTCTGAGCGTCAATCGCCTACGAGCGCGGACACCCGCTGCCGCATGCGCGGCAGCGGGACCGCGCCGCCGCCCAGCATCGCCTCGTGGATGTCGCGGACGTCCACCCCCGACGCCGATTCGCGGGCCTCGCGGAAGGCTTGGAATCCGCTGCGGTACGCCAGCGCCTGCGCCGGCAGGTCGGTCGAGTAGCGCAGCGTCTCGGTGTTGATCTGCGGATTGCTCTCCAGTGTGTTGGCACGCATGAAGGCACAGGCCCGGGCGAGATCCCACCAGCCGAGGTTCAGCGCGGTGTCGACCACGAGCCGCTGGGCGGTGAACCGCTCGTGCGCGAGCCGACCGTAGGCGTCCCAGTCGTCGTCGTAAGCGCCCATCTCCCAACCGAGGCCGGACGCGTACTCGCCCCACCCCTCGTTGAACGCACCGAGAATCATGGTGTGTCGCTGCAGCGGGTGCAGCGCGGTGTTCTCGCCCTGCCGGGCGATGTGGAAATGGTGGCCCGGCACCAGCTCGTGCAGAATGACCGCGGCCGCGGTCACCTGCAGCCGATCCTCGAGCGCGGACCCGTTGAACCGGTACAGCCCCAGCGGCTCGTCCATGGTCGGTGGCTGGTAGTAGCCGAACGTCATGCCGGCCTCGGCCGCGGGGTCGACCCGCCGCACGTCGTAGCCGGCGGACGGCAGCGTACGGAACAGCGACGCCAGCGCCGGCTCGACCCGGGCGATGTGCCGGCGGTAGGTCGCCACGACCTCGTCGGGCGTGCTCGCGTACAGCCGCGGCTGGGCCTTCACCCAGTCGCGGGCCTCGTCGTCGTCGGCCGGGCCGCCCAGCCGGGAGCGGATCTCGGCCAGGTGCTCGGCCAGCTCGGCGCACTGTTCGAGGCCGAGGCGGTGCAGCTGCTCGGGCGTGACGTCCATCGTCGTCTCCCGGGTCACCCAGGCGCGGTAGACCGGTTCGCCGCCCGGCAGCTGGGCGAGCCCGACGGCCGCGCCGGCGCCGTCCGCCGCGGCATTGATCGCCTCGAGCACCTGGCCGCACGCGGATTCGACCTCGTCGCTGTCGAGCTGGGCCGGCAACTGCGTGCGCAGCCCGGTCCAGGTCGCCCGGGCACCGGGCACCGCCGGAGCCGGAAGGACGATGCCCCGACGGCCCTGCTCACGGATCAGGCCGGCGACCGAGCGGATCCGCGCCGCGAACTCGCCCGTCAACCGCTGCCGGGTCTCGCCTTGCTGCGGGGCAACGACGTGCGCGGCCAGCAGGCCGAACTCGTACGCCTGGTAGGGCGCGCCCGGGTGGACGTGCCACATCTGCCCGGGCGCGTCGATCTCGTGGGCGAGCGACACCGCCAGGACCGCGGCCAGGTCAGCCTCGTCCTCGGCCGGCGTGAAGGCATCGAGGCGCCGCCGGAACCGGTCCGCCTCGGCGGCGCGGGCGGTGATCACGTCCTCGTCCACCGTCTCGATGCGCTCGGGCAGCTCACCGGCCACGACGGCGTAGTACGGTTCGTGCCGCTTGAGCGTCGCCCAGTACTCGTCAGCGAGTTCGGTGACTGCGGACATCACGATGCCCGCACGTCGCGGACGACCCGGCCGGTCTGCACGACGAGTGCCACCGCGTCACGATCGCCGAAGACCTCGGCGTCATCGACGGGATTCGCCGACCACAGCACGAGATCGGCCAGCTTGCCGACCTCGACCGTGCCCACGTCCTCGCTGATCCGCAGGATCCGGGCGTTGTCGCGGGTGGCCGACTCCAGGGCGGCCATCGGTGACTGCGCGGCCGCCCGCAGCACCAGCTCGCGACCACGTCCGAGCTGGTGCGGCCCGATCAGATCCGAGCCGCTGCCGAGCAGGACCCCGGCTGCGGCCGAGGCCTGGATCGCGTCCAGCTGTCCTTGCCAGGCCGCTCCGACCCGGCCGCCGATCGAGGCGTCGATGCCCGCCGCGCCGGCGTCCTTCAGCAGACTTTCCACGACCGCCAGGGTCGGCACGTGGGCAACGCCTTTCTCCTTCATCAGGGCGGCCATCTCGTCGTCGATCTGAGATCCGTGCTCGACGCATTCGACGCCGGCCTCGATGGCGTTTCGCAGGCCGGCGTTGTTGTGCGCGTGGACGGTCACGTAGCTGCCGCGGGCCTTCGCCTCGACCACCGCGACCACGATCTCCTCGACGGTCAGCTGGGTGTCGGACAGCTGGTCGTGGGTCGACACCACCCCGCCGGTGACGCACAGCTTGATGAACTCGGCACCGCGCCGGAACGACTCCCGAACGTTGGCGCGCATCTCGTCCGGACCGCTGCTCAGCAGCGACACGTCGCGCAGCCCGGGAATGCCGTGCTCGCGCCACAGCTGCGTCGGTTCCCAGGGCGCGGCGAAGTGGCCGTGCCCGCCGCGCTGGCACTGGATCGGTCCGGACGGGATCACCCGCGGGCCGCGGATCAGCCCGCGAGCAACCGCCCGGCTGATTCCCCCGTCGATGCCGCCGGTGTCGCGGACCGTCGTGAATCCGCCGTCGAGGGTCGTGGCGAGATTGTTGAACATGTCAGCCGCGATCTCGGCGACCGAGAGCTCGTAGCGGGTGCTCGCGTTGATGTCGCTGGACAGGGCGATGTGCACGTGCGCGTCGATCAGTCCCGGCGTCAGGGTCAGTCCCGCCGCGTCGAGGACCGCGGCGTCGGCCGGTCGGCTGCCGCCGAGCCGGGCGATCCGGCCGCCTTCGATCAGTATCCCGGTCGCCACCGGATCGCGTCCGGTTCCGTCGACGACGACCGCTCCGTCTATCCAGATGCTCATGCTCGCCTCCGTCTCGAGAACAGCCTGACCCACGCGCCCTACCCGGGCATCGTCCAAACGTCGCACAGCGCCCGGGCCGTCATCGACAAATGAGTGCAGCGCCGCGTCGGATCCGGGACTAGCGTCTCGTCCATGACGGGCTCGCGACTCATCACCACGCGCGCAGGCTGACCACCCTCGGCCTGCGCAGACCTCCCGTCGCTCGACGCGGGAGGTTTTTTCTTGCCCGAGCCTGCAGGACCACAGTGCCGGACCGGCCGATCCGATTCCCACGAGGAGCAGCACCCTTGCTCACGGGCGCATCCGGTGCTGTCCAGGTGCTGCTGGTCGATGTACCATATGCCTTACCGTATGGTGTACAGATCTGGTCCGGTCGGACCGGACATCGGACGGAGGGCACGTGGGTTTGAAGGTCGGCAGCCGGCTCCGCGGGCAGAATTCGTCCTGTGAGGTCATAGTCGTCAAGGGGTCGGACCGCCCGGGGGCGCTGATGTGCGCCGGCCTGGAGATGGTGGCGTCGCCGACGCCTGACCTGCCCGAGGCCTCCGGCGGTCCTGCGATCGAACTGGGCAAGCGCTACTCGGACGACGAGACCGACATCGAGGTGCTCTGCACGAAGCCGGGCATCGGTCCGCTCAGTTTCGACGACCGTGAGCTGACCCGCAAGGCCGCCCGCGCGTTGCCCGCATCGGACTGACTCTCCTGAACCGGCGCCCGGTGTGATCGGCCTGATCGCTCGACGGTGGATGGCGCCGGATTACCGAACTTGACTGGAGGGCAGTGTGGGGCTGAAGAAGCTTGCCGTCGTCGGGCTGGGCACGATGGGTGCCGGAATCGCCCAGACGGCGCTTCCCCTGGGCTTCGACGTCGTCGGAATCGAGCGTGACGCCGAGGCCGGCAACGCCGGACGCAACCGGATCGCCGGCGGACTGGACAAGTTCGTGCGCAAAGGCCTCATGAACGCCCAGGAGGCGCATGACGCGCTGGCCCGTCTCACGACCTCGACCGATCGGTCGGCCATCGAGGGCGCCGATGTCGTGGTGGATGCGGCGTTCGAGGACGTCGAGCTGAAGAAGGAGCTGTTCCGCGACTTCGACCGCCTGGCCTCCCCTACGGCGCTACTCGCGTCCAACACCTCCACCATCCCGCTCGTCATCATGGCCGCCGAGACGACCACCCCCGAGCGCGTCGTCGGCCTGCACTTCTTCAATCCCGTTCCGCTGATGCAGCTCGTCGAGGTGATCACCACTCCGGCGACCAGCGAAAGCAGCGTTCAGGCGGCCCTCGACCTCGCCATCGCCCTCGGCAAGAGCCCGGTTGTCATCAAGGATAATCCCGGCTTCATCGGCAACCTGCTGGTCGTCCCGTTGCTCCTGGACGCCATCCGCGCCTACGAACGCGGCGTCGCCAGCATGACCGACATCGACAGCGTCATCACGCTCGGCTTCAACCACCCTATGGGCCCGTTCGCGCTCGCCGACCTGATCGGGCTCGACATCGTTCACGACATGGCCGTGCGCATGTACGAGGAGTACCGCGACCCCAAGTACTGGCCACCCACCCTGCTCACCCAACACGTCCGCCTGGGCCAGCTCGGCCGCAAGACCAACCGCGGCTTCTACACCTACGACTGAGCGCCGGCCGCCCATCCCGCGATCTTGAAACTCGTGTCCCGCCATAACCGCGCACACGTATCAAGATCGCCGACGAGCAGCCCGGCCAAGCGCTACTCAGACGAGCGCCGCCTCGTAGCGCCGGCGCCACTCGTGCTTCGAGCGGATCGTGGTGTCGACGTCGGGCGACAGGGCCCGCAGGGAGCCGACGTTGGCCTGTTGGCGGGGGATGCGCGCGAACGGCTCCCAGTCGAAGAACCGGCAGCTGTTCTCCCAGGTGATCTTGTGGATATCGGCGTCCGGCACCGACGCCGCGTTCATCTCGTTGATGACGAACTCCGGGGCGTCGGGGAAGATCGAGTCGGAATGCGGGTAGTCGCACTCCCACGCGATGATGTCGACGCCGATGTCGTGGCGCACCTTGAGCGCGGTCGGGTCGGTGACGTAGCAGGCCAGGGAATGCTCCCGGAAGACCTCGCTCGGCAACTTGCCGCCGAAGTCGTGCCCGAGCCAGCGCTGGTTGGTGTAGTGCCGGTCGCAGCGGTCCAGGTAGAACGGGATCCAGCCGATGCCGGCCTCCGACCAGGCGACCTTGAGGTCCGGGTACTTCTGGAACGCCGGGCCCCACAGCAGATCCTGCGCTGCCAACGTCGAGATCTGCGTCGACAGGATGATCAGGTTGTCGATGGGCACTCCCGGCGCCGACCTGATCGCGCCGAACCCCTGGCCGATGTGCAGGCACATCACGACGCCCTCCTCCGACACCGCGCGGAAGAAGGGGTCCCAGTACTCGACGTCGTGGTAGCTCGGCAGACCCTGGATGTGCGGGAGCTCGGGCATGGAGATCGCCCGGCAGCCCTTGCGAGCAACCCGGCGCACCTCGTCGGCCAACGCCTGCGAATCCCAGACCGGGGCGAGCGCCAGCGGGATGAACCGGCCGGGATAGGACGCCGCCCACTCGTCGATGTGCCAGTCGTTGTAAGCCTTGAGCATGATCAGCGCCAGGTCCTTGTCGTCGGACTCCATGAAGAACCGGGCGCTGAAGCCGGCGAAGGACGGGAAACACATCGAGGCCAGAATGCCGTTGCGGTTCATGTCCCGGACGCGCTCGTGGATGTCGTAGGTGCCCGGGCGCATCTCCGCGAACGTCGAGGGATTCATTCCCCACTCTTCGTTGGGCCAGCCGACGACGGCGTTCAGGCTGGTCGACCCGCTCGCTTGGCCCTGGAACCACCAGTTCTCGAAGCCGTTCTCGTCCATGATGCTCTTCGGCGCCTGATCCCGATACTTCGCCGGTACGTGGTTGTCGAACATGTCCCGGGGCTCGATGACGTGGTCGTCGATGCTGACGAGGATCAGGTCTTCTGCGCGCATGGCTTCCTCCAACAATTCTTCCTATGGGCGATTCGAATGTTCACCAGCCGGCGATCTGGTCAATCACGTCGGCTCCGATGCGCTCCAGTGGCTTGAGCGACGCAACGCTCGCGACGGAGCCGTGCACGCTCTGGAACCCCATGTCGTGCAGCGCGCGCAGCCGTTCGAGCAACGCCCCCGTTCCCCCGTCGTCGTCCAGGTCCAGGGACGTGATCGCGCTCTTCTCGATCGCGTCGTAGTCGCGTCCCTCGCGCGCGCAGTGCTCGCGCAGCACCTCGAGCTTGCGGGGAGCATCCGGCCCGCCGTAGACGTTGCAGGCGTCGGCGTACTTGGCCACCAGTTTCAGCGTCCGGCGCTCTCCCGCCCCGCCGATGACGATCCGCGGCCGCGGACGGGATACAGCCTGCGGAGAGTTGAGCGTGCTCGACAGCGCGTAGTGCTTGCCGGCGTAGGGTGCGGCGTCCGGGCTCCACATCTGCAGGCAGATCTGCAGGGCCTCCTCGAGGCGCTCGAACCGCTCCGGGGTCGACGCGAAGCCGAGCCCGAGTCCGACCGCCTCCTCCTGGTTCCAGCCGGCGCCGATCCCGAGCCAGGCCCGCCCGCCCGACAGCACGTCCAGCGTCGTCACCGCCTTGGCCAGCAGGCCAGGCGCCCGGTAGGTGACGGCGGTGGCCAGGGCCAGCAGCTCGACCCGCTTGGTCTGCGCGGCGAGGAAGCCCAAGGTGGTGTAGGACTCCAGCATGGGCTCGTCCTCGTTGCCGTTCATGCTGATCTGCCAGACGTGATCCATCACGCTGAGCCGCGCGAAGCCCACCTCCTCGGCCACCACGGCGACCCGGGCCAACGTCGAGCCGAGTTCAGCTTCGCCACCGGGCCAGGTGAAGTGGTTGATGTGCAGGCCGAGTTTCACGGGACATCCTCGCTGACGATATTTCGAAAACTATCAGGCGAATTTCATCCGCACAAGGCTCAGCGCGCCACGGCGATTGCGACGCGCACGGCTAGTGCGCCCGTAATTCGTGATCATGGAGTTGTGGTCGAATAGCAGCCACAACTCCATGATCATCAGCCGCCCGCCCCGACCACGCCAGCGTCCCCAGTGAGAGCTCGCGTTGTCCGCTCTACGCGACGCCACAGCGCCGCGAAGCGCGGACAACTCGAGCCCAGTCGGGGCACGAACCTGGGTAGCGAATTTGCGACGCGCACGGCTAGGGCTTCACGCCCGGAATCTGGGTGCCGCACGTCGGCGTGTTCGGCTCGGGCGTGAACTTCTGCCCCGACAGCTCGACCACCCACGAGCACGCCTGCGTCGGCGCATAGTCGCTGAAGTCCCTCTTCAGGGGCGAGATCAGGCCGTCGGCGTCGAAGTTCTTCACTCCGCGCAGTGCTGACATGAAGCTTGACTGCGTCGGGTCAGCACCGGCCGCGCGCAGTCCGGCCACGAAGGCGGACATCGCGAGATAGCTGGCCTGCTCGGCGAAGGTCGGCGTCGTCGCCACGCCCACGGCCGCGAGGTTCTTGACGAACTTCTGCGTCGCCGGGGTGTTCATCTCGACCGGCTGCCCGATGCTGCCGAACTGGTAGCCCTGTGCGGCTTTGACCGCGGCGCTGCTGGCGAGCAGGTCACCGCCGTAGCCGGTTGCGAACACTAGTGACTTCAGCTTCACGCCGAGTTGCTGGAGGGCGCCGGCGATAGCGAAGCCCGTGCTCGGATCGATCGGCAGGTACACCGAGTCGGCCCCGGACTGCTTGATCGCCAAGGCGATCGGCCCGACGTCGGTGGTGCCGGTGCTGATCTGGTTCACGTAGGCCGCGCGCAGACCCGCGTGCTCGCAGGACTTCAACGTACCACTCGCAGACTTCTTCGAACTGGGCGAGTCTGCATAGCCGATAGCCGCGCACGCCGTCGCACCACGCGACTTGAAGTAATCGCCGGTGGTCGTATAGACCTTGTCGACGTTGTTGACCAGCACGGCGAACAGGTTCGTGTTCTTCTTGTCCGCCCACTCCGGGCCGTCGAATCCGTACCCCACAACGGGGACGTTCTGCTGGAGCAGGTAGGGCTCGGCGGCGAAGAAGAGCGCGGAGACGCTGATCACCGCGAAGACCTTGTCGGACTGAACCAGCTTCTGCGCCGCGGTGAGCGCACCCGATGTCGTGGACGTCGTGTCCGTGATGACGTAGCTGAGCTTCTTCCCGTTGACTCCGCCGGCGGCGTTGACCGCGTCGACGTAGGCCTTGATGCCCTTCTCTGTCGTCTGGTAGGCCGACGAGGCCACGCCCGTGGAGTCGGTCATCACCCCGATCTTGATGGTTCCGCCGGCCTTCGTGCCACCACTGCCGCTCTTGGACGAGCTGCACGCGGACAACACGACTGCCGCGACCGCGACCGCCGCCACCACGGTTGGGTGTGGTCTACGCATGACGGATCCCCTCAGTTGGTGTGCAGGTTGATTTCGACACTCGCCACGGCCGACCGCATGCTCATCAGTCGACGGCCGCCGCGGTCTCGCCGAGATAGCGCGCGAGAACCTCCTGTTTTGCCTCCCTCGTCGGCCCCTGCCACGCGACATGCCCACGCGAGAGAACGACGGCGTGGTCGGCGAACTCCAGGGCCCGGTGCACGAACTGCTCGATCAGGACGATCGTCACGCCGGCTGCCTTGAGCCGCTCCAGCGACTGGAACACCATCTCGACCAGCCGCGGGGCGAGGCCGAGCGACATCTCGTCCGCGATGATCAGCACAGGCGACAACACGAGGGCCCGGCACAGCGAGAGCATCTGCTGCTCGCCGCCGGACAGCATCCCGGACTTGGTGCCGCGTCGTTGCGCGAGGCTCGGAAAGATCTCCATACCCCGATCGATGGCGTCGCGTCGCTCGCCGCGGGGAAGGAGCGCGGCGGCCATGCGCAGGTTCTCGTGCACGGTCAGCGCCGGGAAGATCCCGCGTCCCTCGGGCAGGTAGACCACCCCGTCCCGGCGGATCCGATGCGGCGCGGCCGTCGTGATGTCCCTGCCGCGAAAGGAGACCGTGCCTGCGGTCGGTGGCACCAGCCCGCTGATGCCGCGAGCCAGCGTGCTCTTGCCGGCGCCGTTCGGGCCGAGCACGGCGAGCGCCTGCCCGGTGTCGACCTCGAACGACACTCCGTCGAGCGCGAGCGCGGGGCCGTACCGGACATGGAGGTCCTGGACCGAAAGAAGGGTCATGACCCAGCCCCTTGCGGCTCGATCGACGCGACGCCCGCAGCCGTCTCGTCGCCGAGGTAGGCGGCGCGCACCGCGTCGTTGTTGCGTATCTCCTCGGGCGTACCGGCGCCGATCTCGACGCCGAAGTCCAGCACGTGTACGTAGCTGCACAGGCGCAACACCATCGCCACGTCGTGCTCGACCAGCAGCAGCGAGACGCCGCTCAGCTCGACCGCGCGCTCGAAGACCCGCATCACCTGCTCGGTCTCCTGGGCGTCGAGCCCGGACGAGGGTTCGTCGAGCAGCAGCACCTTCGGGCTCGACGCGAGCGCACGGGCGAGCTCGACGAGCCGGGTCATGCCGAGGGGAAGCCCGGCCACGGGCTGGTTGGAGATCTCGGTGAGGTTCAGCGCCTCGAGCAACTGGTCGACCCGTTCGACCTCGTCGTGGTCGGCCGGCCGGAAGCCGCGCGCGGTCAGGATGTCGGTCCAGATCCGGGACCGCCTCGTGCTCATCCGGTGCGAGAGCATGATGTGCTCGCGCGCCGTGAGCCCGGTGAACATCTCCGGATGCTGGAAGGTCCGCGCCAGACCGCGCCGGGCCCTCGCCTGGGCGGACATCCTCGTGATGTCGGCCCCCTCGAAGCGCACGCGGCCGCTGTTCGGACGGCGCAGCCCGGACAGGACCGAGAACAGCGTGCTCTTGCCGGCGCCGTTCGGCCCGACGAGCCCGACGATGGTGGACGGGGGAACGGACAGCGACACCGAGTCCAGCGCGATGACTCCGCCGAACCGCACCGTGACGTTCTCGCACTCCAGCCGGGCACCCGGGCTCGGGGTCTCGGCCGGCTTGGCGGTCATCGGCTCGTCTCCACTAGTCCGGTCACATCCGGAGACGTCAGGATCTCCTTCGCCGCCGGCGGCGAGCCCGGAGGCCTGGCACCGTGGTGCCGCCCGCGTCGGCCCGCCACCTTGACCACGAATCCCTGGAGTTGCCGGGCGTTCATCGCGACCTGCCCGTCCGGGTGCAGCGCGACCATGACGGCACCGAGCCCGAACAGGATCGTGGGCACATTGCCCCAGGTGGCCGACAGGTAGGTCTGGAAGACGCCGGGAAGCAGGGTGAAGCTGATCCCGGCGAGCACGGCCGCGGTGACCGAGCGCAGCCCGATCGTGACGAAGACGGCCAGCCACACCAGTCCGGCGAAGGTGGCGTAGGACATGGGCATCGCGGACTGGTAGTTCAGGGCCAGCAGGCCGCCGCCGATCGCGGCGATGAAGGTGCTGATCGCGGCGACCAGCAGCTTCATGCCGAGGATGCTCAGCCCGACCGTGCGCGCGCCCGCCTCGCTGTAGCGCACCGCGGCCAAGGCCAGGCCGGTCGTGGATCGGCGCAGGTTGACGACGACGAGGGCGAGTACGACGAACACCGCGAGGGCGAAGTACGCGAAGGATCGGTCGTCCAGGAGGTAGCTCGGCCGAGCGACCAGAACCCCCAGGCCGTCCTGGTAGAAGACGTCGCGGGTGAAGATCAACGTCTCGGCGAGCAGGCCGAAGGTCAGCGTCACCAACGCGACGTAGAGGTTGCCGAGTCGGATGGTCAGCAGACCGATGATCACGCCGACCGGGGTGGCGATGAGGCCGCCGATCAGGACGGCGAGCAGCGGGTTCACGCCGTGATTGGTCGCGAGCTGCGCGGTGGCGAGCGCGCCGATACCGGCGAAACTCGCCTGGCAGAGCCAGATCATGCCGCCCTCGCCGACCACCATCGTGTACGACAGGAACAGCACTGCGAAGGCGAACCCGCCGGCGAGAAGCGTCAACCAGTAGCCGCTCAGTAGCAGCGGCAGCAGGGCGATGATCCCGATGACGACGACCGGTCCGAGCATGTACGGCGACCACCCGGACCGGTTCGCGACGACGGCGGCATTCGAGGATGCCGTGGCGGCGTCGCTTCCCCCCATCGGCCGGATCGCGTTGTCGAGCGCGCCGCCAGTCGAGGATGCCTCGTTGATCTGCCCGCTCACCGCGACGTACGCGAGGAGGAAGGCACCCATCACGAAGACCGGGATGCTGAGCAGGATCGCGTTGGTCAGCGAGCTGTTGACCGGAAGGTACTTCTGGCTGACGTCGGTCAGGATGCCCATTCCCATCGCGACGCCGACCGCCGCCGGCAGGCTGCGCAGCCGGGCCGCGACCACGGCGGCGAACCCGGACGCCATGAGCGCGGTCATGCCGCCGGGGGTGAGCCCGCTGCTGGGCGCGGCGAGGACACCAGCCAGACCGGCCAGGGCCGTCGTGACCATCCAGACGCAGATCGAGATCTTGGCCGGGCTGACGCCGGACAGCGACGTCATCGCCTCCGTGTCGACCATCGCCCGCACCTTCAGGCCGACGTCGGTGAACTGCAACAGCAGCGTCCCCAGCACCACGACAGCGAGGACGCATCCCACGGCGATGATCTGGTCCAGGTTCGCCGACGCGCCGAAGATCTTGTACGTGCGGATCGGCTGGTGCGCGAGTCCCGGTGCGGTGGTGATCGTCTCGTTGCCGAAGAGCATCAGGGCGGCCGGCGGCAGGGCGACCGAAACGCCGATCGTCGACACGATCCTGATCAGCGGCGATGACAGGCGCAGATGCCGGAACAGCAGGAGATACAGGAACGCGCCGAGGGCCGGGCCGGCCACGAACACCGACACGACCAGCGCCGGTATCGAGGACCAGCCGTGCTCGCTGTTCAGGTAGTAGTAGAAGCGTGCCAGGAAGTAGGCCATCGAGCCGAACGCGAAGTTCAGCACGCCGGAGGATACGTAGGTGACGACGATCCCCGACGCCGCGATGGCGTAGATCGACCCCAGGGCGATTCCTGCGAAGACGTATTCCAGCACCACGGCTCCTTCACTCCACTGCGCGGTCTAGTGCGCCGGCCCGGGTGAGGGCGGTACGACGAGGATCTCGAAAATCTAACTGTATTGCTTACTGGATGGCTCGGCGAGGACTATAGGAACCACTGTTCGACAGTGTCAAGTACGTCACAGGGCCGACCCGAATGCTACGACACTTAAATAGATTTCGAAACAATGAGTTTCGGAGACCGACAATCCGGACCCGCTAGAGCCCTGCGCCGTAAGTTCATGCGATACGTCTGCTGGACGGGTTGGCGATGATGATCATGGAGTTGTGGTCGCATACCAGCCACAACTCCATGATCACCGTCTGATTCTGACGTGGCTCCGGTCCGTTCCTCAGGCGTTCGCCGCGTCCCATTCGTCGATCAGGCGCTGCGCGACGGACAGAAGCACGGAGGCCCGGCCCTGCTCCACGAGCTCGGCCAACAGCCGCACGTCCTTGCTGAGGGTCGGTCGGGCCTGCGAGCCACCCACCGACTGAGCCGACGCGGCGGCCACCATCTCCGCGCCGAAGCTGCGTCCCGATCCGGTGCGCAGCACTTCGGCGAGCGCCGCCCGGTCCAGGCCGAGTTCGGCCGCCAGGGCGAACGCGTCGGCGGCGATGGCGATGTGCGCGGTGAGCATCGCGTTGTTGATCAATTTCGCCTGTTGCCCGGCGCCGACATCCCCGAGGTGGACGATCTGGCTCGCGAAGGTGCTGAAGACGGGGCGGCACTCGGCAAGCGTCCGCGGATCGCCGCCGACCATCGTGACCAGCTCGCCCTGGGCGGCCTTGATCGCGCCGCCACTCACCGGGGCGTCGAGCACGCGCAGGCCCAGGGCAGCAGCCTCGTCCGCGATCTGCCGCACCTCTGCGGGCG
>Ga0137415_10000922_pt1 | contig 28840 bp, 24 predicted proteins | sample CZODoug3_1_1_16f_FD_183082 | JGI IMG/M metagenome (GOLD analysis project Ga0137415, IMG submission 183082) | Vadose zone soil fungal communities from Angelo Coast Range Reserve, California, USA - CZODoug3_1_1_16fungal (Hybrid Assembly) | ecosystem: Environmental > Terrestrial > Soil > Vadose...
CTCGCCCGCCGTAGCCCAGTGGCCACCTGGAGGTGTCCATCCAGCATCGATGTAGAGCTTGATAAGGTTCGGATCGAAGGTGATTGACTTGATGACCTGCGAAGAGAAGGCATTGCCCAGTTGCATATTGCGCAATGTCTCCGGCAGTTGCAATGCGATGCTCACTTTGGAAATGCGTGACAGGTCGATGCAGGCGATCGGCCAGTCGACCAGGTTTGCGAAATTCTGGTTCTTGAGAACGCTGGCTAGTGTCGTGTACTGGCTGAGATCGGCAAGTCCGCCGGTGTTGGCGTCATTCCCTTCAGTGGGCGTGGTGATGTCGAGCAGAGGCGAACGCTCCGGCACCAGCTTGAGATTCTCATCCAATTTGTGTCCGATGTAGAGCGGACCTCTGTACTTGGGATCGAATAATTCTTCATAAGGTGTGGCAAGAATTTGCTCAAGCACCTGTGGCGCATCCGGAAGCTGCTTCCACGGAATCTTCTGTCCTGCAACAAGCTCTGCAAGAGCATATGGGTTAATGACAGCGCAATTCTGACCTTGGTCCTGGGTTTCTGCGGCGGTGTTGGATTTGGTAGATGAAGGCATTTCACTTCTCCTCGGTAAACTGACTCGCTCCAGGTGGAGGAGCTCCCCGGGGGATCTGTTGGCTGGGCGTGCTGCTCCCTAGCGCTCTTCCCGGCGGAAGCGCGCAGACAGCCTTACTGAGCCAGATGGTGCCACGGGCTTGAGAAGCGTTTCCTGGTAGCTGGAGATTCGTTGTAATCAGTTTGAGAAGGCAGGACGACGGCATGAGGATAGGCATAAGAAAGCCCATCCTTTGCATACGATGTACACAAAGGATGGGCCGCCCGAATACTATTCCCAGATGCTAATTCAGGATTGCTTTTAAATCACGAACGCCGTCTGCGGGATTTTCAAAAGCAGTTGCCACAGTTACAGATTCCCAGCGCTTGTACTCTTCGAGTTCCGAGTTGAACTTCTCGCGAATCAGGTGCAGAGCATCGGCCCCAAGAGCCAGGCGAAGCGGCGGTTCCTCAGCTTCTACTACTTGGATCATGGCCTCGACTGCGCGAGCTGGATCTCCATAAACGCCGCCTTCAAATGCCTTGAGCAGTGCTTCGTAGAGTGGTTGATAGGCAGGAATCCGTTCCGCGCGCGCCAGCGAGCGGTTGGCAAAATCGGTTTTGAATCCGCCCGGCTCGATGATCGTCACCTTGATTCCAAATCCCGCTACTTCCTTCGCTAATGACTCCGAAATGCCTTCGATTGCATATTTGGTGCCGTGATATATGCCAAAGGTTGGGAAGCTGACCTGGCCTCCTACGGATGTGATGTTGAGGATATGCCCTGACTTCTGTTCACGAAGCAGCGGAAGCACTGCGCGGGTGACGTTGAGCAGCCCAAAGAGGTTGGTCTCGAACTGCTGGCGAATCTGCGCGTCACTGACTTCCTCGACAGCGCCCATCAGGCCATAGCCGGCATTGTTCACCAGCACATCGATGCGGCCGAATGCGCTGATTGCCGCCTGTACAGATGTCTTCACCTGCGTAAGATCGGTCACGTCCAGGCGCACAGCTCGCGCATGGTCAGGATACTGTTGCTCCAGATCGCGAACAGTCTCTTCTTTACGAGCGGTGGCAACAACGCGGTCGCCTTTGGCCAATACAGCCTCCGCCAGTTTGCGGCCAAAGCCAGTGGATGCGCCGGTGATAAACCAAACGCGTGATTTCGTAGTGCTCATGATTCCTAATTCCTCTCCTGCTGAAGGTTGTTCTTCGGGAAAATATCGTTGACGATTAGGCCCAATTCCCCAGTTGAATTGATTGCATTGCAATCGAGCTAATTCTATAGATTGAATGTTCATTCTATAAGAGAGGAACTCGCCCATCTTCGCTTTCACATGCAAATAGAGCGCACGGATCAGTTCATCTTTACTGGGGAAGTAGTGATAAATGATGCCAGCACTTGCGCCGGCACGCTTGGCGACCAGCGACATGGGAGCATCGTGAAAACCGCGTTCGGCCACAAGTTCAAGCATGGCCTGCAGAATCGCTTCGCGCTTGTCATTATTGGCTATCACTAGACTCTGACTGAACATTCATTCTAAAGCCGCGCCCCTCACATGCTCAAGACTGTAGAAACAATCCATATTCGGCCGGAGACATCGGCAAAGGCGGCATCATTGAGTGATAAAGCCAACGATCAAAACTTGTTGTGGCTACTCCTCACTTCGACATGCAATGCAAAGAAATAATTTCTCTCATCCTTTGCGCCGGACAAACCGAAGCGCAGTCAACCGGGCGGAGACGGCAGCCACTTTGTTATCGACCAATCCATTGGCAATGAGAGTAGATCGAACCAAAGACTCGTTCAGCGCATGCCCAGGGCCTTTTGGATAGATCACCCAGATCGGTACGCCTTCTAGAAGCCGCGTCTTTGCTTTTTGCAACGCAGTGCCCAGAGCCTCTGGTGTATCCACGCGAGCCAGAATAAGATTGCTGTGTTTTGCCGCAACCTGCCCTGCCTCTTGAATGGCTGCTAGCAAAGCATCGTCATCCATCCGGCCAATCGTGCGGACAATACTTTTATCGCTGATGCCCAGCTTGCGAGCCAGGCTCGGCGGCGGAGTTGTGATTGCGACGACCCACTTCTCGGCCATGGATCTGCCAACTGATAAGAAGACAGTCTCGCCTCCAATCGTGAAGCCGAGACGTTCACCATCCACGCGTACATCCAGCATTTCCTTGAAAGGTATGCGTCTCCGGATTCCGCCTCGCAAGATCAGTTCACCGGATTCAAGAAGCGCTTTTACTTCAGCTTCCTGACTTCCCCACCGGCATTTGCATACGGCTTCACGTCCCATCGGTTTTCTCCAATGACTCCAGCGCTGCAACCACACTCCGCAGAATTGCTTTGTCCGCGCGATAGAACCGAAAGCGCCCCTGTTTCTCCAGCACCATCAAGCCTGTCTTGCGCAAAACCTTCAAGTGCTCGGAAACGCTTGCCAATGCCAGGTCCGATTTTCCAGCCAAATCACCTGCGGATACCGCCTCTTTCAGACAAGCCTTCAGAAAACATCTGCGATCCCCATGCGCAAGCGCTCGCAACAATTCATCCAGATGATCGCTAGAAAGATCTTTCATCCCTGTATCAGCGTCACACGATTTCCTGCTGGATCGGCAACCTGGCCTTTTTTCACCCAGCCGTTGTCCGTCTTGGGCATTACCACTTTACCCCCAGCCTTCACTGCAGCAGTCAGAGCCCTATCTAAATCCGGCACCACAACGCCGACTGTGAATGACGCGGTTTCCGAGTCAACCAGCGCCCCATTCACGCTACCCTGCGGTGTCTTTACCAGCGCATAACCCGGCCCTTTTGGCTCGACATGCCAGCCGAACACCTGCGCGTAAAAACTTCCCAGGCTCTCGATGTCATCCCCCGCAACATCAAAATGCCCAACGCCGTTCAGAATGTGATCCTGCTTTTGAGCAGTCATGTACTGCCTCCTGTAATCTGTTTTATATTTCGTATAATTCCGAAATGTCAAGCATTGAATTGACGCATAGACACCTTTGAGACAAGTAATCAGTAGAGTGAATGCTGATAAAACCAGGGCTGCACGAAAAACTGTCAATCCCCAACCAGTCTAACTGCAACATTCCAAACAGAATTCTCCAATGATTATCCCTTTGACAGAGGATAGCTCCACTGAAATTCAGGTTTGTATCAGGGCACGGCTTCACAGCTTGCGGAAAAATTGGGCTTTTGGGTAGGGCACGGCTAAGCGTGCCGCAAACGCTCAAAAATAAAGCGCGCTTTAGGCTGTATCGACATATGGCTCCCGGGGCACGTCAAGCATTCTTTTTCTCCGACAAGCTGTAATCGATTCATTCCAGATGAGTTGCCAGGAAACATACTTGGCATGAAATTTCGCTGGATTCAGTAGAATAGAAATAGAGGGAAAGAAGGCTCGCCATCCGTGGTGCGCCTTCGCTTTTTCCGGCACACATATTGATTAGGGCCTGATAACGATTCTGTGGTCGTGTTAAGCCCTGATCTAGGTACAAAAAGCAGGTCAGGGCCTGACTCGACTACAGAATGCGTGTTAGGGCCTGACAGAGGATGTTTGAAAACAAAGGAGTTATTTATTGTCAAATCTATAAATAGACAATAAGTCCTTAAGATTCGAACACTTCCAAAATCAATGGGGGGTAGGGGGTACCTGAGGTGACGGTACATCGTCCAGGCCGCCACATCACAGCGTCTGTGAGACAGCCATATGTCGATACAGCCAGGCCCTGAGGTGAATTTCTCCCCGGCCTTAGATTGCATGGACCCTATGTACTGGCTAGGAAACATCCTCAGCCCGGTTTTCGACCGGGGTCTCCTCCCGCCTGGGGCTCAGTGCCGGAACAATCTGCACCAGCGGCGGAGGAGAAGGCGGAGCGGCAGGCCCCATGGCGGCCTCATGCTGGCGGCGAGCGACGGCATCGACATCCACGGGAATACCGCCCGCCACGATCACCGGCTGCGCGTATTTGTAATGCAGGTCGCGAGTGACCTTGATCAATATGACGATGAGCACCAAAAGTACCAGCGCGGCAATGGCGCTGCCTTCAGGACCGTAGCCATCGCCGGTAAGCCAGACAGGCCCATCGGTGTTGCTGGAAATAACCGGAGAGAAATCCGTGATACCGCTGACCGGTAGTCCGAAGAGAACACCCATGCTGGCATTCCAGGCAAAATGAAAACCCCAGCCGACCCAGAGCGCGCGAGTACGCAAATAAGCAATAGAGAACAGCCATCCAGAGATGATAGTGACGAATGTGCTCGCCGCTGTGGCATCAGGATTGCGTAGATGCACAATGGCAAAAATAGCAGACATAAACAACGTAGCCATCACCGGCCCAATCGCCTCGATCAACCGCTGAAAGGGATAGCCGCGAAAAGCAATCTCCTCGAGCAACGCAGCAACCGCCAGCACTACCAAATCCAACAGGACCATGCCGAACTGATGCCAGCTATGGAACAACGTAACGATCAACCCGCCAACGATGGCGGTAGGCAGAACACAGGCAACGACACCGCCCCATCCAAGAGCAGCCCCCAGGGCGAATTCATGCCGCCAGCCCGGCCGCATGGCAAGCCCCATGGCCCGGACAGGATGTAGCTGATGCTGGCCTATGTAGCCCATGGCCGCATAGCCAATCAGCAATAGGAACAGCAGAGCGCCGCGATTGACCAGCTCAAACCAGTCGCCCGAACTGAGACCGTTCGCAGCACGCAACGCAATCATCTGCGCGAAAACAAAATAGATCGCCGCGATAACTACCCAGAGAAATGCGCGTATCCGCCCAAACACATTCATGCGCATGTTCCAGGGAGAACAAAGTTCAGAGATTGAGTCTGTTTGAAATTTCGAGGCATCAAGTCGTATAAAACTGCGCGATATTTCGGAATTTGTCGTAGCGGCGCTTCAACAGCTCTTCCAATGGAAGCGCCTTCAATTCGTTTAGATGCCAGCGAAGCTTGTCCGATAGTAATTCTGCAGCAGCTACAGGGTTGGCATGCGCACCGCCCTCCGGCTCCGGGACGATATCGTCAACGCACTGCAGAGCCTTCACATCTTCCGCCGTCGCCTTCAATGCTGCCGCAGCCAGAGCGCGCTTCGAAGCATCACGCCACATGATCGAAGCACATGCCTCGGGAGAGATGACGGAATAAATGGCCTTCTCAAGAATCAGAACCCTATCTGCAACCGCCAGCGCAAGCGCACCACCGGAGCCACCCTCGCCAGTAATGGTAGCAATGGTGGGAACACGCAGCCGCGACATCTCTCGCAGATTACGAGCAATCGCCTCGGCCTGCCCGCGCTCCTCAGCGCCCAGACCAGGATTCGCTCCCATGAGGTCGATCAGAGTAATAACGGGGCGGTTGAATTTCTCGGCCAGTTTCATCGCACGCAGAGCTTTGCGGTATCCCTCGGGATCAGGCATTCCAAACTTGCGATGCACCTTCTCTTTGGTCGAGCGGCCTTTGAGGTTGGCAATCACCATGACCTCGTCGCCCTCAAAGCGCGCCATGCCACATGTCATTGCCGGATCGTCGCCAAACGACCGGTCGCCGTGGATTTCGCTGAAGTCGGTAAAGATACGTTCGATGAATGCCATAGGATCGGGCCGTTGCGGGTGCCTTGCTAACTCCGTCTTGACCCACGCCGGCGAAACCGGCTCCACTGCTGCCTGCGGATTGCTAGTTGCCTGCTCACTCATAAGAACAAAGCGTGCCCAACCGAAGGCACTCTTTCGATTGTATGGGAAAAATGCAGGGAGTAGGGATCAGGGAACAGTAAAGGCAACCTGGTTTTCTATCCCTTGATCCCTGTTCCCTGCTTTTAATCCAGCGCCTGCACCACGCCGCGGCCAAGCAACAACTCTGCTTGATCGATAAACGCTCGGTCCGCGGCTATTTTGATATCGCCAGGCTCCAGCACCACACAGTACTCGCCTTTTAACTCGAGATTCAACATCAGGCGTCCCTTCCCTGGGTTTGCCATGACGAGTTGCTGCAACTCCACCAGTGTTGCTTCGCTTACGCGGTCCAGAGGAACTTTGATGCGAACATTGTCTGGTAGCCGCACTTTCACATCCTCAAGAGCCTGGATCGAAGACACTGCCAGCTTAGGAGCAGCATCTTCCTCCGCACGCAACGAACCTCGCACCAGCACCGGAACTTCAATCTTCAGGCTTTCAGCAAGCCGCTCATAATCTTTTGGAAAACAGATCAGATCAATCTTGCCAACCGTATCTTCCAGAGCCGCTTGCGCATACATCTCACCCGACCGCTTCGACTTCGCCACTTTCACGCCAGCAATCACGCCAGCAATGGCAACCTCGTTCTCAGGAGCCTGACCACGCCGGCCCGTCGACGGAGCAGGCTTCATCTCTGACGCTGTCGCCGTATCGATCACACCCGGCAGATTGCGGAGTTTCTCCGCGTACTTATCCAGCGGATGCCCCGAGACAAAGAAGCCCAGCACTTCCTTTTCAGATTGCAAACGCTGGTTCTCATCCCAATCGGGAATATTCGGGAGATCGTCTGCCTTTGCGGTTGCGGGGTGATCGTCGAAAATACCGAACAAGCCGTGCTGCCCTGCGGCTTCGTCTTTCTGCGCCTTCTGAGCACGCTCAATAGCCTTATCGGCAGCGGCAATCAGTTGCGCGCGGCGTCCGAAGGAATCCAGAGCGCCAGCCTTGATGAGTGACTCAAGTACGCGCTTGTTCATCAAGCGCAGATCGACCTTTTCGCAGAACTCCCAGTAGGAAGCAAAGCTCTTTCCCTGCGACTCAAGATCCTGCCGCGCTGCAAGAATAGAGTCAATCGCGTTGCGGCCTACATTCTTAATAGCAGTAAGGCCAAAACGAATTGCTTGCCCGTGTGGAGTGAAATCCGCATCGCTCAAGCGCACATCCGGAGACTCAACGGAGATTTCCATCTCGCGACACTCTTTGATGTACTTGACGACATTCTCCGGCTTCGAGATTTCCGACGTCAGCAGCGCGGCCATGAACTCCACTGGATAATGCGTCTTGAGATAAGCCGTCTGATACGCCAGCAGCGCATAGGCAGCCGAGTGCGACTTGTTAAATCCATACCCAGCAAATTGCTCCATCAGGTCGAAGATTTTTACAACTTTGTCCTTGGGATACTCCTTCTCAATCGCGCCGGTTACAAATCGATCACGCTGCTTGGCCATCTCAGCCGGGTCTTTTTTACCCATCGCGCGGCGCAGCAAGTCGGCTTCGCCAAGCGAGTAGCCAGCAAGCACGTTGGCAATCTGCATTACCTGCTCCTGATAGACGATGACGCCCAGCGTCTCCTTCAGAATCGTCTCTAGTGGAGGCAGCTCATACTCAACTTTGCGGCGACCCCACTTGCGCTCGATGAAATCATCAATCATGCCGCCTTGAATCGGCCCAGGGCGATAGAGCGCGTTCAAAGCCGTGAGATCTTCGACAGTAGTAGGCTTGTATCGCCGCAGCACATCGCGCATGCCGCCCGATTCAAACTGGAAGACGCCCGAGGTCAACGCACGATGAAAGACCTTTTCATACGTTGTCTGATCGTCAAGCGGAATCGTCTCCATGTCGAGATCGCTACCCTGATTGCGCTTGATCATGCGCAGGCAATCGTCGATGACCGTGAGCGTGGTTAGCCCAAGAAAATCCATCTTGAGCAGGCCCATCTTTTCGATGGCCTTCATGTCATAGGCGGTAACGATTTCGTCGTTCTTGCTGCGGCTCACCGGAACGAGATCGGTCAATGGTCGCGGCGCGATCACCACACCTGCAGCGTGCACACCGGCACCGCGCACGAGGCCTTCCAGCTTCTTCGCTGTATCTACAAGTTCGCGGACCTGCATATTCGTCTCATATGCTTCCTGCAATGGCGGCGAGTCTTCAAGCGCCTGTTCGATAGTCACGCCGATGGTTGTTGGAATCATCTTCGCGATGCGGTCGACGTCGCCGTAGGGCATGTCGAGCGCACGGCCTACATCCTTGATCGCAGCCTTCGCCGCCATCGTATTGAACGTGATGATCTGCGCCACCTGCTCGCGGCCATACTTGCGGGTAACATAGTCGATGACTTCGCCACGCCGGTTCATGCAGAAGTCGATGTCGATATCCGGCATCGAGATACGTTCTGGATTCAGGAAGCGTTCGAAGAGCAAGGCGTTCTGTAACGGATCGATATTTGTGATCTCCATCACGTAGCCTACGAGCGAACCTGCTGCCGAACCGCGTCCCGGACCTACGGGAATGTCGTGTTCGCGCGCGTACTTGATAAAGTCCCATACGATCATGAAGTAGCCGGGGAACTTCATCTGCTTGATGATTGAAATCTCACGCTCCAGACGCGCTTCATAGTCGGAGATTGGGAAACGAAGCAGGCCGCGATCCTGCAAGTGACGGATGGCAGTATCGAGACGCTTTCTAAACCCCTCGCGGCATATCTGTTCAAAGTAGCTGTCGATCGTATGGCCCGGTGGAACTGCAAACTCCGGAAACGGATTGTCCACCTTGTTCAATTTCAGTGAGCAGCGCTCCGCAAACTGCATGGTGCGGCTCACTACCTGCGGAGCATGCGAAAAGAGCTTCTCCATCTCCGCAGCGGTCTTCACATAGAACTGATCGGAGTCAAATTTAAAGCGTTTGGGATCATGAATCGATCCAGCCGTCTGCACGCATAGCAAAACCTCATGCGCATGCGAGTCGTCTTCGCAGAGATAGTGACTGTCGTTCGTTGCTACCAGTGGAATATCCAGCTCTTTTTCCAGCCGGAACATATCCGCATGAATCTTCTTCTCAAGCTCCAGACCCTGATCCTGAATCTCAAGAAAGAAATTCCCGCGCCCGAAAATATCCTGATACTGCGCTGCCGTTGCGCGCGCAGCTTCGTACTTACCAGCCATCAGGTTTTCGCAGAATTCGCCGGCAAGGCAACCGGAGAAACCCACCAACCCTTTCGCATGTTCAGCTAGATACTTCTTACTGATGCGAGGCTTGCGATAGAAGCCATGCAGCGAAGCTTCCGATGTAATTCGGACAAGATTCCGGTAACCTTCCTCGTTCTCTGCCAGCACCAGCAGATGATTGTAGTCGTCGCCTTGCGGATCGGCGCGATGGTCTTCTTTTTTGCAAACGTAAAGCTCGCAGCCAAGAATCGGCTTGACGCCGCGTTTCTTAGCAGCTTCAAAAAAATGGACTGCTCCATAGATATTGCCGTGATCGGTGATGGCAACGGCACTCTGGCCTATGTCAGCTACGCGTGAAACAAGCTTCTCTACGTCACAAGCGCCATCAAGGAGGGAGTAGTCCGTATGCAGGTGGAGATGTGTGAATTCAGCCATGGATATGGCTTTATTTTAGTCCTGCAAGGGCGACACGCTTCAGGCGAAGACAAGGCGTAGATACAACGTCACCCTTCTGAGGAAATGAGGACAAAATTCACTTCAGGAAAGAATCGTCCGCAAATAGCGATAGCTGCTCTGAATGCTGGCGACCGGATTGCCAGGTGTCTCATCCTGCTCGACGAAGTAGTGCTCAATTCCCTGTTGCTCTGCCTGCTGAAGCACGGCTTTCCACTGGATAGAGCCATGGCCTACCTCGGTCACATGCATCGAAGAAGGCTTCATGTCATACGAGGATGGGAACCCAGGCTTGCGGTCTTTCAGGTGAATCATGCGCACGCGTGGCCCAAGCTTTTGCATCATCTGCACGGGATCGTGTCCCGACTGGGTAATCCAGTAGCAGTCCATCTCAAAAAAAACCAACTCGGGATCGGTTTCCTTCAGCAGCACGTCATAGCCAGTCGTCCCGTTAAAGCTGCGGAACTCATAATCGTGATTATGAAAAGCAAAGCGCATGCCGAGGTCTTTCGCACGCTTGCCCCATTCGTTGAACTGCTTTGCAGCGATGTGAAAGATATCTATCGAATCCCATTTCCCCTGGGGCAGCATAGGGCAGACCATCCACTGCACACCCAGTTCTTTGGCATAGTCAAACTTGCCCGAAAGTCCGTCATAGTCGAAATGCCCGCTCGGCACGCGCAGCCCGGCATCGCTGATCATCTTTCGCAGAGTGGGTGCAGGATGCGTGTAGACATTCCAATACGTCTCGACTTCGTCATAGCCAATCCCGCGCACTTGCTTGAGCACGCTGGCCAGGTCGCCTTCCGCCAGATTGCGCACCGTATAAAGTTGAACCCCCAAAGGCAACTGTTTCGCAGCCCAGGCCTTTTTGCCGGAAAGTGCAATCGTGGAAACGGCGGCGGCTGCCGCAGAAGATTGGAGAAATTTTCGCCGTGTCAGCATGTCCGGAACATCATACCTCTTCGAGCGGAATCCAGAAAGTGAACGCTGTTCCGTGCCCGATACTGCTCTTTACTTCGATACCCCCGCCATGCGCGCGAAGAATTGCTTTTACAATTGCCAGCCCCATGCCAGTTCCCTGTACCCGCTGTCTCTGCTGTGTCCCACGGAAAAATTTTTCAAAGATAAATGGCTGTTCGGCCTCCTGAATCCCCGGCCCTTCATCTCTCACCGTTATCAACAATCTGGAATTATCGATTTTTCCGCTAATGGCAATAGGCGAACCTGCTGGAGAATACTTCACGGCATTTTCAACTAAGTGCCGCAATACACGACGTACCAATTGCTTATCCATTGGGATAAGCGGCAAAGACTCTGGCACCCCTACGTCAACATTGCGGTCACGCACCAAAGATCGAGCCTCTTCCAGGACCAGGTCAATCAACTCACGTAAGCTCTGAGGACGGACATTTACCTGGATTGCCGCCGCATCCAGTTGCGCCATCTCCACTGCTTGCCCGATTAACTTATCAAGCCGTGCGCTCTCTTCATCAACTACCGCAGCCATCTCCTGGCGCTCGGCCTCTGGCAGATCCGGCTGACTTACCAGCATCGTCGCAGCAGCGCGAATCGCCGTCAGTGGTGTACGCAGATCGTGCGTTACCGAATCGAGTAGCGCGCTACGCAATCTTTCTCCTTCGCGGGAAGCCTCCATGCGGCTACTGCGCTCCAATGCAGCAGTTCGCTCAAGAGCAAGTGCTACAAGGCCGCCGATGGCCTCGTACATACCTGGTGGATAGTCATCGTCGGATATGGCCAATGCACCCAACGTGCGCATGCCAAGCAGCAGAGGAACAATCCGCGCACCTTCTACAACGCGTGTACCTGATTCTGCCGTTTGAGCTATCTGCTTCAAGTCCACACTTGGCAGCAGTGCATTTCCAGGATCGGAGTAATACGCTGTATCGCCTTCACACACATATAAGGCCACCGCGGCGAATCCAAAAACCGCCGCAACAATCGAGGGCGTGCTGCGTGCCAGGCTACGCAGATCTTCGTGTAATAAGATTTGCTGGCTGAACTCATATAACCGCTCGACCTCTTGCCGCCTGGCTTCCGATAGCTGTGCCTGACGCAGAGCACGATCGGAAAGACGGCTTACTAAGACACTCGCTCCCAGAAAAGCCAGCAGCGTCACCCAGTTTTGCGGATCGGCAATGGTCAGTTTTCCCAGTGGAGGAAGAAAGAAGAAGTTATAGAGAAGGGTACACAGCACTGACAGATACACTGAGTACGTAAGACGCCACCGCATGGCCGTGATAAGAATCAATGCCAGGAAACTCAGCGCAACTGTGGTTTGGTTCACGTGCACAACAAGCCGGAAAATCGCCACAACGGCAAATGCCAGTACCGTGATGATGATGTACCGAGCGGCCGCTCGGTTGAGCCACGCTGTATGCTTCTTCATGACAGGCCGATCATACTTGAAGGAATCTGAATGGCAGAACGTGTTTTGATTATCGATGATGAAGCCCAGATTACGCGCGTGCTGCGCGCAGCAGTTTCAGCCCAGGGCTACGATGTACGGGCAGCCAATGACCCGGAAGAGGCTCTACGTCTCTTCGAAGAGTGGGCTCCAGACCTTATCATCACCGATCTTATGATGCCGGGCATGACCGGCATCGACATCTGCCGCGCCGTGCGTAAAAAAAGCAAGATTCCCATTCTCGTGCTCTCCGTGCGCGACCAGGAACGGTCGAAAATTGAAGCGCTTGACGCTGGAGCCGACGACTATGTAACCAAACCATTCAGCACGCAGGAGCTGCTTGCCCGTGTGCGCGCTCATTTGCGCCGGGCTCCGGAGCGCGTAAGCGATGCGCCCATCGAAATCGGCGATTTTATGGTGGACGTTTCCGCGCATACAGTCTCAGTAGCTGGACGGCTTGTGCACCTGACACCCAAAGAGTTTGATCTGCTTCTGCACTTCTCGCGTAATGCCGGTAAGGTCCTCACCCGGCATGCACTGCTCACCGCAGTCTGGGGAGCACAGTCAGCGCAGCAGCCGGAATATCTGCGTGTTTTCGTTGGACAACTGCGTAAGAAACTTCAAGGCGACACGCTGAAGGAATACATTCAGACCGAGCCCTGGGTGGGCTATCGCTTCCTCCCCGAAGGAATAGAGTAACGATCCGTCTTTATGCTTTCCTTATAAATTCCTTACGTGCAATTTAGTGCGCCGCTGATCTACTGAAAAGTTGGCACCACGGCCAGCTGTGCTTGCCTTCTGAGGTCGCTTGTATCAGAAGGTTGCATAGCGGCACGCAAATGCACGGTAAGGACTTAGCCATGCTCGATTTACTGATACTCATCGTTACGATAGCCTTCTTCGCTATCGCGCTCCTTTACGTACAAGCCTGCGAGCGTCTGAGGTAAAACTATGCACCTCACAACTATCATCGTCGTCATTCTCACTGTTTTTTTGCTGGGTTATCTGGTCGTAACCCTTTTGTATCCGGAGAAATTCTAAAAACATGACCGTCAATGGATGGCTCCAATTCCTCATCTTTTTTGCGCTGCTACTCCTTCTGATGCGCCCGCTCGGCGTTTACATGGCGCGCGTCTTCGAAGGCCAATACAAATTCCTCCGCCCTGTCGAAAATGTGATCTACCAGCTGTGCGGTATTAAAGCGGAGGAAGAAATGTCGTGGCGCGGTTACACCAGTGCCATGCTAATTTTCAGCTTTGTATCACTGCTGCTGACATACGCTATCGAGCGTCTGCAGCACTTCCTCCCATGGAATCCGCAGAAGCTCGCAGGCGTTGCACCCGATCTCGCTTGGAATACCGCGGCATCGTTCACTACCAACACCAACTGGCAGGCGTATACGCCCGAGACCACCATGAGCTATTTCACACAGATGGTTGGCCTTGCGTATCACAACTTCCTTAGCGCAGCTGTGGGCATCGCCGTTGCCGTTGCGCTCGTGCGCGGCATAGCCAGACGTGAATCGAAGACCATCGGCAACTTCTGGGCAGATACAACCCGGTGCTGCCTCTATATCTTGCTGCCCATATGTTTGGTATACGCATCGGTGCTCGTCAGTCAGGGAGTCATTCAAAACCTGAAGCCCTATACAACAGTGCAGACCCTAGAACATCAGACACAGACGATTGCGCAGGGTCCGGTCGCGTCACAGGAAGCGATCAAGATGCTCGGCACTAACGGTGGCGGGTTCTTCAATGCCAACAGCGCTCACCCGTTCGAGAACCCCACGCCTCTGAGCAATTTTCTGGAGATATTTTCGATATTCATCATCCCCGCAGCGCTCACGGTTATGCTCGGCAAGATGACCGGCTCACCTGGTCATGGGTGGGCGGTTTTCGCCTGTATGTCGATTCTGTTCATCGCGGGCTTCACTACCGTCTATTGGGCAGAGTCACAACCGCATCCGTTGCTCCACAATGTCGATCAACATGTGAGCGCACTCCAGTCCGGTGGTAATCAGGAAGGGAAAGAAGTCCGTTTTGGCATCTCGCAATCTGCGCTCTTCGCAACGACGACCACTGACGCAAGCTGCGGCGCGGTGAATTCTATGCACGATTCATTCACGCCGTTAGGTGGAATGGTCGTTCTCGCCAACATCATGCTTGGAGAAATTGTCTTCGGCGGAGTCGGTTCCGGGCTGTACGGCATGCTCATCTATGTTGTGCTCTCGGTCTTCATTGCCGGACTCATGGTGGGCCGGACACCGGAATATCTTGGCAAGAAAATCGATGGCTATGACGTGAAGATGGCCATGCTCTATGTGCTCATCTTCCCGCTGATCATTCTCTCTCTCACTGCTATCTCGGTTCTCTCGCCGCAGATGGGCCTCAGCAGCCTCACCAATAACGGCCCGCACGGCTTATCGGAAATTCTTTACGCCTTCACTTCTGCCGCAGGTAACAATGGCTCGGCATTCGGAGGACTAAGTCCTAACACACACTGGTATAACTTCAGCCTCGGCTCCAACATGCTGATTGGCCGCTTCCTCATGATGGTTCCCATGCTCGCACTCGCTGGAAATCTTGCGCAGAAGAAGAGTGTTCCTCCATCGCCTGGCACGTTTCCTGTCAACAGCTCGCTCTTCACCATTCTGCTTACAGGAATCATCCTCATCGTCGGCGCGCTCACATTTTTCCCAGCGCTCTCGCTTGGTCCAATTCTTGAGCACTTGCTGCTACAGCACGGGCAGCTCTTCTAAAACACGGAGATAAAAACCATGACAAACAAACAAAGTCTCTGGAATCCCGATATCCTCCGTCAGGCAATCACTGGCGCATTCACCAAGCTCAATCCCAAAGCCATGGTGAAGAACCCAGTTATGTTTGTGGTAGAAGTGGGCAGCGTGCTGACTACGGCGCTTCTTATTCAAGACGCAGCATTGCATCGACCCATCGGTTTCAATCTTCAAATTACTCTGTGGCTCTGGTTCACTGTGCTCTTCGCCAACTTCGCGGAAGCCATGGCCGAAGGCCGCGGTAAAGCACAAGCGGACACTCTGCGTAAAGCAAAGGGTGAAACCATGGCCTACCGGTATAAGGCCGATGGCTCGCTCGAGGCCGTCTCAAGTCCGCAATTGCGTTCAGGAGACATCATTAAGGTGGAAGCGGGCCAGTTCATCGCAGGCGATGGAGAAGTGATCGAAGGCGTAGCCTCGGTCGACGAATCGGCTATCACGGGCGAATCAGCGCCTGTGATTCGCGAAGCGGGAGGCGATCGCAGCGCCGTCACTGGAGGCACGCGCGTGCTCTCCGACTGGATCAAGATTCGTATCACTTCAAACCCAGGCGAGACATTTCTCGATCGCATGATCGCTCTCGTTGAAGGCGCAGAACGAAAGAAGACGCCAAATGAAATTGCGTTGAGCATTCTGCTTTCTGGCCTTACGATCATCTTTCTGCTAGCCGTGGCAACATTGCAGCCGTTCGCCATCTACTCCAACGCTCCGCAGACTATTTTTGTATTGGTCTCGTTGCTCGTCTGCCTGATTCCCACAACTATCGGTGGATTACTCTCAGCCATTGGAATCGCGGGCATGGATCGTCTGGTGCAATACAATGTGCTTGCTATGTCGGGCCGCGCAGTAGAAGCCGCAGGCGATGTCAACACCTTGCTGCTCGATAAAACAGGAACCATCACTTTAGGCAATCGCCAAGCAACCGAGTTCTTCCCCGCTCCCGATATCAGTACCGAGCGCCTTGCTGATGCAGCACAGCTTGCTTCCTTCTCCGACGAAACGCCAGAAGGCCGCTCCATCGTTGTGCTTGCGAAAGAAAAGTACAACCTGCGTGGGCGTGATCTTACAGGTATGCGTGCTGAGTTTGTTCCTTTTACTGCGCAAACACGCATGTCTGGCGTTGATCTTCCCGGCACCATGATCCGCAAAGGCTCTGCAGATGCCATTGCACGCTTCCTAGAACAGCAAGGCGCAAACATGCCTCGCAAGGTCACCGATAAGGTCGAAGAGATTGCTCGTCTTGGGGGCACGCCGTTGGTTGTCGCAGAAAACAGCACTGCACTCGGGGTCGTTTATCTAAAGGACATTGTCAAAGGCGGCCTCAAAGACCGCCTCGCTCGTCTGCGTGCGATGGGCATTCGCACCATCATGATTACCGGCGATAATCCACTCACCGCCGCAGTCATCGCGCGTGAAGCTGGCGTCGACGACTTCCTCGCTGAGGCTAAGCCAAAAGACAAGATGGATCTGATCAAGCGCGAACAGGCGAAGGGCAAGCTCGTCGCCATGACCGGAGACGGCACCAACGACGCTCCTGCTCTTGCTCAAGCCGATGTTGGTGTTGCCATGAACTCCGGCACACAGGCCGCCAAAGAAGCCGGCAACATGGTCGATCTCGACTCGAGCCCAACCAAACTGATTGAGATCGTCGAGATTGGCAAACAGCTTTTGATGACGCGCGGCGCGCTCACAACATTCTCTATTGCTAACGATGTGGCAAAATATTTCGCCATCATTCCAGCCATGTTTGCTGGCGTCTTTCCTGTACTGAACGCGTTCAACATCATGAGGCTTGCGACACCACACTCGGCTATTCTTTCTGCCGTTATTTTTAATGCGCTGATTATTGTCGCGCTCATTCCGCTCGCACTGCGTGGCGTGAAATACGCGCCAAAATCCGCGCAGGCATTATTGCGGCAAAACCTGCTTGTCTACGGGGTCGGCGGTATTATCGTGCCCTTCGTCGGTATTAAACTTATCGATCTTGTCATCACTGGCTTGCACCTGGCGTAAAGAAAGGGTCCTAAGGACAAACCATGCGCAATACACTTTTCATCGCGATCCGCTTCACGCTCATCACCACGCTCCTGCTCGGCATCGGTTACCCACTCGCCATCACGGCGTTTGCCCATATCGCGCTCCGGGATAAAGCCGAAGGGCAGCTCATCACACGCGACGGGCACATCATCGGCTCGGCCATCATTGGGCAGATGTTTACCAGCGACAGGTATTTCCATAGCCGCCCATCGGCAGCGGGCAATGGATATGATGCTGGGGCATCTGGCGCTACGAACCTTGCGCAATCGAATAAGAAACTCGTGGATCGTATCAACACCGATGTAGCTGCGTATCAAAAGCAGAACCCGGGAAAACCAGTGCCTATCGACTTAGTCACAACATCCGCATCAGGACTGGACCCTGATATCACTCCGGCAGCCGCGCTCTATCAGGTGCATCAGGTAGCGCAGGCGCGTCACATATCGGATGACGCAGTGCATGCGCTTGTCCTGGCGCACATCCAAAAACGCCAATTCGGCGTTCTCGGCGAGCCTCGGGTGAATGTACTGGAGCTTAATCTTGCGCTGGATGACGCAACAAAATAGTTATTTTTGAAGAACCGTTTGCAATGCCTCTGCTGCCCGACGTAATTCCGCATCGCACGTCAGGCAGTCGGGACAGAGGCGCAACCATTCCCCACGCGCATCGCAAATAATTCCAAGCTCCTTCAAGCGAGACGGCAACTGCATTGCATCGCGCACGCGGACGGTAAGAAATGCTCCATGATCGTCATCGCCTCCCGCTACTGAACGAATGCCTGCGTCGCTTAGATACCCTTTCAATCGGTTTAATTGCCCCAGCGAATAAGCCCGCAATCGCTCCACTCCCATCTCAAGCACAAACTGTTGCCCGCTCCGCGCCTGATAGTACGTCAACACGGGCGGGGTAGATTCAAGGAAAGCATCTCCGCCACTCCGCAGCATAGGAGGATCAGGGCGCTGATAAGAAAAAGTTGTTGCATTTGCGAACCAGCCGGTATCCAGCGGACGAAGACCGCTCTCTAAAACAGCAGGCGAAAGATAAAGGAAACAGGCGCCAGGACCACCACGCAGATATTTGTAACTGCCACCGATCATAAAGTCCGCGTGCATGGCTGCCACATCTACAGGAATCGCACCAATCGCGTGATAGGCATCCACTAGCAACCGGGCATCATGCTTATGACAGGCTTTCGCCAGACGGTCCAAGCTATGCACAATCTGCCCAGTCATGAACATCACTTGCGAGACGACTACAAGATCCGCACCGACTGCTAACGCGTCGATCAGCGACTCAACCGTAAAAAGCTCATCTGCGCCGGCTTCTATCCAATACATCTCAATGCGTCCGAGCGCTGCATATTGCTTCAAGATCACATCGACAGAATCGAACTCACCTCGGGTGCTCACCACACGTGGCTTGCCTGGCAATGCGTTGAGCACTGCGCGCAGCCCTTGCCCAGCGGATGTCTTTGGAATGACACAATCCACGCGAGGAGCGCCAATCAGGCGGGCGATCCGCGAACGGAACGCTTCCTGTTCAGCGAGCCAGGGCTCCCACGCATCGTCGAGCTTTCCATACCAGATCGCGAGGGCTTCCTCTACATCCTTCTGCATCCGATCTAGCGTCCTGCCCAGCGAATGATTTGCGAGATATATCTGCTCACTTGCAAGAGAACAAGAAAACAGCGGAGCAATGTGCTCAGCTATCCCCGACTCCGTCAACAGACCATCACCCAACGCAGCTACCGCATGCGAAACGCGAGGATTCATTTCTGCCTCAACCCTGTTCGTACGGCAAACAATTCGGGAAAGAATGTCAATTCCAACGCCTGCCTTAAAAATCCAACGCCGGAAGAGCCGCCCGTTCCCTGCCGGAACCCGATGATTCGCTCGACTGTCTTCATATGACGGAAGCGCCATAGCTGGAAATACTCTTCCACGTCTACGAGCTTCTCACACATCTCATAGGCATCCCAGTAAGAGCGAGGCTGCTCATATATCTCCCGGAAAACCTGGACAAGAGCTTCATTTTTCCTATAAGGCTCGCTCCAGTCGCGTTCGACACATTCCACAGGGATTGCCAAGCCGCGTCGCGACAGATGTCGCAGAAATTCATCGTAGAGGCTCGGAGCAAGCAGCACTGCTTCTAAGTCGGCGGCGATGGCTGCATCGTGCGCAAAAACTTTCAACGCATCGCGATTTTTATTTCCCAGCAGGAATTCCAGCTTGCGGTATTGCGATGATTGAAACCCCGAAGCATGACCAAGCACGCCACGGAATTCCATGTACTCCGATGGCGTGAGCGTCTCCAATACCGCCCACTGGTCAAAGAGCTGCATCTGGATCAGCTTGACTCGGGAAAGAATTTTGAAGCAGGGATCGAGCTGGTCCTGCTGCACGAAGCGAATAGCGGCAGTCAGCTCGTGGATGAGCTGCTTGATCCACAACTCCGACACCTGATGCTGAATAATGAACAGCATCTCGTCATGATGCGGAGGATTCGACAGAGGCCGCTGCTGGTCGAGCAACTGCGGAAGGCACAAATAGCAGGCATAACTGAGACGGTCGGCAAAGTCGGTTACGATGCCGGATTCAAGCGGGCGAAGATTTTCATCCATCACTTGAGGATGATACGGCTTTCGCAGGAGTGCTGAAAACTAATCCAGCTTCTCGGGATGCAGAGCGATATCCTTTTCGCCCGCAGCCTTCTTCTCCCAATACTTGCGAACCCAGGCTTCAAAGGTTTTCCCGGCAGCGGTGTCGCGTCCAGTAAAAGCCAGCGCTGCTATCTCTGCGTAGGAGATAGTCAGCTTCGTTCTTTCCGTTGCAGGAATGATGCGAACGGCTGAGTCGGCAAGCGACGAGCCAGTGCGCCTGTCGAAAACATAGCCATTGATCGTGCGGCCATCTTTCAATGTGAGTGTGACGTCGCCCCGATAATCGAAGGCCTTCTCAAAGGCTCCGCAAATCTCTTCATCCGAGGCAAACGAAGGAATCCATCCTTCGAGCTGTTCGCGCTCGCGTCCTTCAGCAACTTCTATCTCATTGGGATTCACAGTCTGCTGCGTGGTCATACAGTCGTCTCCTGCGCCTCGGCCATGCGGGTCCGGCTTTCAATCTGCACCAGCGGATTGCCGCCATGCAATGGCTTTGCAGGTTCGTTCAGCAAATCAAGCGCTCCCTTGTCCAGATATTTATTGAACAGCGTTGCCTTCGCCGTCTCCCAAAGCCCTTTCATCGAACCGAACGTATACACCACGCCAGTAGCTTCATACCCGGAGTGCACCATGCAATTTGCGCACTTAGGATTTCCCGACTCGGTCCCATAGTTCGACCATTCAGTCGTTTCCATTAACTCTTGAAAAGTATCCGCATAGCCATCCTGCAATAGATAGCACGGCTTTTGCCATCCAAAGATGCTGTACGTAGGCATACCCCAAGGTGTGCAAGTGAATTCACGCCGCCCCATCAAAAATTCCAGATACAGCGGATTAGCATTAAAACGCCAATTCTTCTTGCGATTCGACAAAATAGACCGGAACATCCTGCGCGAACGAGCTCGTCCCAGAAAATGCTTCTGATCGGGAGCCTTCTCATACGTGTATCCCGGAGCCACCATCATGCTCTCGACACCAAGATCCATCATCTCGTCGAAAAACGCACGCACCGAGTTAGGATCGGCACCATCGAACAACGTTGTATTCGTAGTTACGCGGAACCCACGCTTCACTGCTTCACGGACACCTTCAACAGCAAGGTCATATCCGCCTTCGCGGCAAACTGAAAAATCATGATGCTCGCGCTGACCATCCACATGAACTGAGAACGAAAAATACTTGCTGGGTTTAAAGAGGTGAATCTTTTCTTTCAACAGCAGCGCATTGGTGCACATGTAGACGTACTTCTTGCGGGCCACCAAACCCGCAACGATCTCAGGCATCTGCGGATGCAGCAGCGGCTCTCCACCAGGAATCGCCACCATCGGCGTGCCCGCTTCTTCCACCGCACGGAAGCATTCTTCCGGCGTAAGCTCCTGCTTCAAAATATGCGCAGGATACTGAATCTTGCCGCAACCCGCGCAGGCAAGATTGCAGCGGAAGAGCGGCTCCAGCATCGTGACCAACGGGAAGCGCTTACGGCCACTCATCTTTTGCTTCAGGACATAGGTTGCAACTGTCCAAGCTTGTGAAATAGGTACAGCCATCCGAGGTAAATCCTCCGTATTGCGAAATCAACTCGCAACTAGCTCAAAATTTATGCTTCACGTTCCATTGCGCTCTGATAGTTTGTCAGCGCCAGCAACGGGAAGTAATCGCGATACAAGTGATACGCAAGATAAAAAACACGCGGGAATCCAGTGCCGGTATAGATTGCCTGGCGCGTTATCCCCTCGCCGGTGCTCTCATCCCAGGATCCATCGACCCGCTGACGTGAAAGAAGCCATTTGATACCCTTTGCGACACTGTCGCTGCGTGTATCGCCTGCCGACAACAGTCCAAGAATTGCCCAGGCCGTCTGCGAAGGCGTACTTGGTCCAACACCACGCGTCGTAGGGTCGTCGTAGCTTCCGCAGGTCTCGCCCCATCCACCATCGGCGTTCTGGACCATGCGAATCCACTCCGCCGCCTGCTGAATCTGCGGCTCGTGATTCCAGACACCTATCGCTTCCAGCCCGCGCAACACCAGGAACGTGCCGTAGAGGTAGTTCACACCCCAGCGGCCAAACCAGCTTCCGTCCGGCTCCTGCTCATCGTAGATGAACTTGATCGCCTTCTCGATGCGCTTGTCTTTCCGTGTGTATCCGTATGTGGAAAGCGCTTCGAGGATACGTCCGGTAATGTCTACCGTTGGCGGATCGAGCATGGCGTTGTGATCGGCAAACGGAACATACTGGAAGATCATCTTCGTATTGTCTTTATCGAAGCTAGCCCATCCGCCGTTCTTGCATTGCATGGAGAAGATCCAGTCGATCGCTCGCTGGCATACATCATACTGATAACGCTCACGCGGATTATCGACCTTATTCAGTGCCATCAGCACCTGCGCTGAATCGTCGACGTCGGGATAAAACTCGTTATTGAACTCGAAGTACCAGCCGCCGGGCTCGGCCTTGCGATTCTTCACCGCCCAATCACCCTTGTGGCGGACTTCCTTCGATAGCATCCAATCCGCCGCCTTCAACAGACGCGGATCATTCCGATCGACTCCAGCCTCACCCAATGCAAACACGGCCTGTGCCGTATCCCAAACAGGCGACATACAAGGCTGCATTCTGAACGTCGGCTCGGGATACTCTTCGGTGCCGTTTGGCTCATCGATGCCGAGCTTCTCAAACTCATCGATTGCGCGGATTACCTGCGGGTCGTCCATCGAGTAGCCAAGGCACCGCAATGCGATGATCGCATTCAGCATGGCTGGATAAATCGCACCGAGTCCGTCAGACATCTCGAAGCGCTCCAGCATCCACTTCTCTGCCTTCTTCAGCGCGATCTTGCGCAGCGGACGGATGTGCACTCGCTCCGCCCAGTGCATGATCCGGTCAAGCAGGATGAAGAAATTCCGCCAGCTTACTAACTGATCGCGGTCCCAGCGCAGGCGCAGATTTGCATTCTCGCGCCCGCCAACGAACAACTCATCGATCCCTTGTTCGGTTGGGATCTTCTTGAACGGTTTCTTCGCATATGCGATTGACAACGGGACGAGAATCGCGCGCGACCAGGAAGAAATCTCGTAGATATTGAAGTAGAACCAGTTGGGAAAGAGTACGATCTCCGGCGGAATCGCCGGCACTGCATCGTACTCATACTGTCCAAGCGCGCACAGATAGATTTTGGTGAAGGTGTTGCATTCCACCACACCGCCATGCGCCAGAATCCACTCACGAGCCTTCACCAGTATTGGCTCGTCCACCGTCATGCCCATCAACTTGCAGGCGAAGTAGCACTTTACCGAGAGGCTGATGTTCGAAGGACCGCCTGGATAAATTGACCAGCCGCCATCGTGGTTCTGGTAGCGAAGAATTTCGGTGAGAGCACGCTTAAGCTTTCCCGGATCACCCGTGCCCAGAAGCACATGCGCGAAAATATAGTCGGCCTCGAGCATGGCATCCGCTTCGAGCTCGCCGCACCAATATCCTTCAGAATGCTGCTGAGAAAAAATGTGATCTCGCGCGCTGGCAGCAGCCTTGACTACATCTTCAAGAGCTGCGTCGATACGGCCAAACTTTACATTGATGCTCGCGTGCGTAGACTTCGCGCCCTTCACCCGGCTGGCATCTGGGGGGAACTGCGATGCGGGTTGTGCGCTTCCGGTTGTTGTACTCATGCTGTCGCTAAGAACGATCCTCTCATTGAAAAACGAGCGATTCTAATCATTTAGATGATTAGACTGTCGCTGGCGATCCACTGGGAGCAGCCTTAATTGCCTGCACGATCTCTGGTGGTAAACCAAACCGCACATTCTCCGGCATTACTTCTACTTCTTCTACGCTGCCGAAGCCCTTGGCCTTCAGATATGCAATCACATCTTCCACCAATACTTCGGGAGCAGACGCTCCAGCGGTGATGGCAACCGTAGAAACATCCTTCAGCCACTCGGGATCGATGGCATCGGAGTTGTCGATGAGATAGCTCTGTGTGCTCAGGTTGCGCGAGACTTCGACCAACCGGTTTGAGTTCGAGCTGTTATTCGATCCGACGACAAGAACAAGATCAGCCTGGTGTGCGACGTTCTTCACTGCTACCTGGCGATTCTCGGTCGCATAGCAGATATCCTGCGAATGCGGCCCGGCAATGTTCGGATACTTGACCTTCAATGCCTGAATAATGTCACGCGCTTCGTCGAGCGAAAGCGTCGTCTGTGTCAGATATGCAACGCGGTTCGGATCGGGCACATTCAGTGCCTGCACTTCCTCGACGTTTGAGACCACCGTCGTCACATCCGGAGCTTCGCCCAGCGTGCCTTCGATCTCGTCGTGATCGCGATGACCGATCAACACCAACGAGTAGCCTTGTTTGGCGAACTTCACCGCTTCCACGTGAACCTTCGTCACCAGCGGACAGGTCGCGTCAATCACTTTCAGCTTGCGGTCTTTTGAATGCTGCCGCACTGCCGGGGAAACACCGTGCGCGCTATAGATCACACGCATGCCCTCGGGAACTTGATCTATATCATCTACAAAGATCGCACCTTTTTCGGCAAGCTCGTTCACCACAAAGCGATTATGGACAATCTCTTTGCGAACATATATCGGCGCGCCAAAAGTATCGAGCGCAATTTTGACGATATCAATCGCGCGAACGACGCCGGCACAAAAGCCACGTGGCTTTAATAAAAGAACTCGCTTATCGCTGGCCGTGGCAGTCGCCTCAGGCCCAGCCGTGAAGGTTTCAAATGTAGTCGCGGTCACATCTGTTAGTATACCGTGCCTGGCCGGTTACCGGGAGGTTTTTCCTGTTTCCTTTCCAGGGAACCCTCCGTACAAGTGATTGAAACAGAAAGCTTTCCTCTCTACTTGCGTATGCGGCTCCAAAAACATTTCTCAGCTTTTCTGACTTCCCTTTGATGTGTCCGCGTCTTTCGGCTTTACCGTCGAACGAACATTCATAAAGGTGTTCAGCCCATCAAACCAGAATGGCGCGCCAAGCGACAGAGCCACCGCCGTCATAAACCAGCCCAAGAGCCTCGATAGCATCATCCAGTAACTAGTTGGCCACTTTCTGGGGTCATCCGGAGTCGTTTTGTCCGAAGGCGGCCAGCCGATGGGCAGCTTGAGGGCATTCACTGCACTCAGACTCGTCTCCATTTGAGCAGCCGGATTTTCTTTCTGAATGTCCTCTCCTGTCTTTCCAGCTGCGTTCACACCTGGTGGCGGATTCTTCGCTATCCCTTCGGCGACGGCAATAGTAGAAGCACGCAAAGTCGGACTCTTCCAAAGCGCTTCGGCTACCACCACCGAGTCGGTATTCGTCACCGCCGCCACAATTACCGCGAGCACAAGGAGGATTACCTGCGTCCTACGCTTATACCAGCCCGAAACTCGGTCCATCCCTTGATTGAACCAGTCTTCGATCTCTTTTCTTGCTGACTCAATGTCCGTGGCTGTTTGAGAGACCACGGCCTGCAAAGCTTCCCGCGCTTCCCTGGAAGGCAATTTGCCGATTGCCCCGCGAAGATCGGCCAGAGTTTTTGATCCCGAAGCATCCGCAGGAGCCAGCACATCCCACAGCGCCTTCGAAAAAAGCTCTGCCGGAATATAAGACGGCTTTGTCCCCTTGCGATACAGGCTTTGGATCAGGCCATGCTGGTAGAGTGCATCGGCAATGCCTGTCTGGTCGGGCAGTTTGCCATCGTTGAGCAGGCTGCGAATCCCTTTTTCGAGATTCTTCGCGCGCATCTTGAAGAGCCCCGCTATCCACTCGCTCAGCACACTGCAAAACAGGCTCAGCAACAGATACACCAGCGCAAGTCCGATGCCTACTTCCAGAATCGTCGATCCAAACACATCTACCTCCGCAATACCTGTCGTCTAATGAGTGATCGCTCGTGCAGAACCGTATCAATATCACCGCACTACATCACCGGACCACGCGCTCCATCAGCTTCTGCACCGTAAGCCCCTGCACCACAATCGCGAAAACAACCACTATATAGGTGACTGGCAACAGCAGGCTCCGGTATTGATCCTGCGGAAGTGAAAGCGCCAATGCCAGTGACAAGCCGCCTCGCAAACCTCCCCAGGTGAGCAGCAGAACAGCTCCGCGAATATGCTGCGTTCGAAACCGCAGCGGAACGATCACTCCGGCAACGCTCACCCATCTTGCCAGCAGCACTACCGGAATAGCCAGTACTCCGGCCAACAGGACACTGGCATCCATGCGCATCTCCAACATCTCCAGTCCAAGCAGCATGAAGAGAAGCGCATTCATGATGCCATCGATCAAATCCCAGAACTTGTCGACATAGTCGCGCGCATTTTCAGAGATGGCCTTCGCTCCATATCCGCCACCAAGGCTCAGCCCTGCGGCAACTGCCTCCAGAGGTGCGGAAAGATGCAAGGCATCAGCCAGAGCGTATCCGCCCATCGCCAGTGCCAACGTCAATAGGATCTCCGTCTGATAGTCGTCCACACGCCGCAGCAGTTGCTTGCAGAGAAATCCACCGGCCAGGCCGATCAGAATGCCTCCACCCGCTTCCAGAACCAGCAGCCGCAGCAAGTGTCCGAAATGTGGAAGCTGCCCGCCGGATGTCGCTTCCAGCATCGTGATGAACAGCACCGCTCCTACACCGTCATTGAACAGCGACTCGCCAGCCAGTTGCGTCTCGATGTTTTTGGGCATACCGACACGCCGCATGATCGCCAGCACAGACACCGGATCGGTAGGAGAGATGAGCGCGCCAAAGAGCAGGCAGCTATAAAGCGGCAGCGCAAATCCTATGGCACGGAAGACACCCCAGCTCAACAGACCGATCAGCACAGTAGAAAGCACCGTGCTCAGCACCGACAGTGCCAGAATCGGAAGCCGTTGCTTGTGCAGGTCCAGCAGATCGATATGCATCGCACCCGCAAACAGCAGGAACGCGAGCAGGCCGTGCAGCACTACAGCCTGAAAATTGATGCTGGCTACCGTCGCCGCTGCCCACGCATGCCCGCCAACCAGTTTGCCTGTGGCGATCATCAGCAACGACACGCCCAGCGACAGCACCGTAATACCAATCGTTGCCGGCAATCGTGCCAGCCTCTGATTGGCAAAACTCAGCAGCGCCGCAGCCGCAATCAGCAAACTGAAAAGCCCAAATGCACTCATCTACAGAAAAGTCCCGTCGGAAGCTCCCCTTCCTTATGTATCATCGCTTTCCGTTTGAAGGTGATATTTTGGAGTGCATGCGACGGCTGATCTGTTTCCTGACTCTGCTTTGCGTACTTCCTCTTACCGCACAAAATGCAAATCAAACCCCAGCCAGTGACGCGGATAAGCGCGTTGCAGCCGTTCTTAGCCTCGAACGTTACCGGGAGGGCCGTATTCCCATCTTCATGAACGATTTCGGCGAGCGAGCGCGGTACCGCGACGCCAACGCTGCACTTGGCACTCCTATACCGGGAGAACGGCGCGTCATCTTCTTCGGCGATTCCATCACCGACGCCTGGCATCTCGATCACTACTTCCCAGGCAAGGAATACATCAACCGCGGCATCGGAGGACAGACAACGCCACAGATGCTGTTGCGCTTCCGGCAAGATGTGATCGACTTAAAACCAGCCGTGCTGGTAGTTCTGGCTGGTACGAATGATATTTCTGGGAATACCGGTCCAATGACGCTCGAAGAGATCGAAGAAAACTACGCCAGCATCGCCGAGTTAGCACATGCACATAACATTCAGGTGATCTTTTCTTCCGTGTTGCCAGTGCACAATTACACCGAGCGATCGAACAACATGTTCCTCACCCGGCCGCCATCCAAAATCCTCACGCTCAATAACTGGCTGAAGTCCTACTGCACCGCCAACAACCTCATCTACCTCGACTACTTCTCGGCGATGGTCGACGGCCAGGGCTTTCTGCGCAAAGAATTAGCAGAGGATGGCCTCCACCCCAACGACGCAGGCTACCGGATCATGGCTCCACTGGCGCAGACCGCTATCGACAAGGCGCTCGCTACTCCCTGAGCTAGATCTTCAGCTCACTCGCTGAAGATCGCTCAGGTTGATGGATCTAACAAAGCTGCTGCATCAATTGGCTTTGCTGGGATTCGCCAGTGGTTTCCCCTGGCTCGCCGGTGGAATGATGCCATTCATGCGCAGATATTCGACCAGCTGACCATAATGATCGCGAGTGTGCGCAACAGCGTACAGAGCCTGTTCGGCGCGCGTGTCGTCTGGACCGCGGCCAGCATGATCCCAGGCGTTTTCTGGCGTGATGGTAGCGATGGCTGTATGCATGCTCGCGAATGAGTCCTTCAGCGTTTTTACCAGGTCATCCTTACTGGTAAGCTTGCCGATTTCTTTCATCTTCGCGCCAAAAGCATCGTCTGGCTTCTGACCCTGCGCGTTAAGAGCAAAAAAGTAGTTGGCCTGTGCGAGATGAGCAATCGTCTGCGCAAAAGTCCGCACACCCTTATAGTCAGGATTCAAACCGGGCTTGAACAGGTCGGAACTCGGAGCAAAGTTGTACTTGTCTGCTGGCATAGCTTCTGCAAGGGGGACAAGATCCTTTTCAAGACCACTCAACGCCGCGTCGAGACTCTTTGCCGGCGCAACTTTGGTTACGGCAGCAGAAGTTTGCGCATTGGATGGAGTTGTAGCGATCAGACAACAAGCTGATAGAACAGTCGTAGTAATGATTCGTCTAAAGTGCATGATTCTCCTTACGAACCATCACTATAGCCGACGACTGTCAGGACTGGCGCGTCTTAGAAAGAAAATTCACAACATGTTACAAGGCATCACAAAATCTCACAAAACAGATGAGGCCCGCGTAAACATGAATCAAAGGCACTGTACGCGCAAACGTACACAAAATCTTCGAGACTGTAGAGGATACCCTCTGCGAAATTCAGTTTTAAGCCAGCGCCAGAGCCCGAACTTCTTCCTTACGGACTGTCAGTTTCTCCACCAGATCGGTGCGGACTTCAAAGCCGCGCCCCGGCGT
>Ga0137415_10000923_pt1 | contig 28839 bp, 26 predicted proteins | sample CZODoug3_1_1_16f_FD_183082 | JGI IMG/M metagenome (GOLD analysis project Ga0137415, IMG submission 183082) | Vadose zone soil fungal communities from Angelo Coast Range Reserve, California, USA - CZODoug3_1_1_16fungal (Hybrid Assembly) | ecosystem: Environmental > Terrestrial > Soil > Vadose...
TAAATGATGAGCACGAGCGTCGGATTTCTCTGTAAAAAGCTGAATATTTGGCGTAAAAAGAAAACACTCGGACCCGTTGGCTGCATCCAATAGACGTAAGAATAACGACCATAGTCCATGCCGGGAGCGTTCGCGAAGACTCCCCCACGCGACAATCGCAAGTAAACACGGTAACCCGCGCCCAACAGGGCGCTACACGGAGATGCACCATGGTTGATCATTGCGCGAATCCAAAGTGCGCAAAACCACTTCACTACCTCCGGGAAGGCCGAATTTTCGTATTCGATGTACAGGGCCCAGAGGCGGGAGCAGATGGTAAACGCAGTCGCCGCATGGAACACTACTGGTTGTGCGGAGCGTGCGCACAGTCGCTGATACTAGAGCGAACCAACGATGGCATCCGCGTGGTGCAAAAATCGGGTACCCGATTTACCAAGACCGTTCCGACCGTAACCGATGCTTTGGCCTCTTGATTCTGAAGCTGAAAGCATGAAAAAGCGCCCAATCGAAGGGCGCTTTTTCATGCTTTCAATCTGTTGCTCAGGTTTAGATGTAGCTAGCTTTTTGCTACGGGAATGTTCGGCATTTCCGGTGCGTATTCCTTGACGCTTTTGCTGTAAACGCCGACAAATGCATTCCAGCGAATATATATGATCTCTTCGAGCATCTTGATGCCGTCTTTCAGGTAGCTGATACGGGAGCGCTCGTCGTGTCCCCAGGTGACAGGTACCTCACGCACGGTGTAGCCGCGCTTCAGCGCTATGAAGAGCAGCTCCGGATCGAAGCCCCAGCGTTCAATGCGTTGCAATTGGAAGATGGTCTGCGCCGCACCGCGTTTGAAAGCCTTGAAGCCGCACTGCGTATCGGCGAAGGGCAAGCCCATCACCAATCGGGTCACCGCGTTGAAACAGCGGCCAAAAAACTGGCGATACAGCGGCTGGTGAATTGTCTGGCGTCCGCGGTCGAGCCAGCGCGAGCCAATGGCTACATCCGCTCCCTCGCGAATGGCAGCGAAGAGCCGCTCGGCCTCTTCCATAGGCGCTGAGAGATCGGCATCGGTGAACATGACGATTTCACCTTGCGCATGCAGAATGCCGTTACGAACGCTGTATCCCTTGCCGCGATTGCGGTCATTGCGGATGAGACGTACACTAGGATGCCGCTCCGCAAACTTTTGCACCAGTATCGCTGTGTTGTCGCGCGATCCGTCATCGACGACGATCAATTCCGCGTCCCAGTGATGTACTTCTATACAGCGAAGAATCTCGGTGAGTGCGCGGCCGATGCGTGCGCTTTCGTTATATGCCGGGATGATGATGCTGTACTGGGGAATCACGGAACTCTAACCTGTTCTTTTGACTTAGAACCTCACCGTATCATACGCCTATTCATACGGCAGCGACATGACTCAAGCTACAAAGAATCAGCAATATTCGTGGCCTTACGTCCCGGATTCAGAAACTGAAACCCAGATTCAAATAGATAGTGCGGTTCGCTTCTGGCGAAGAAAAATTTGAGCCCAGAGCGGTTGATTTCCCGAACAACGAGGAGCTAAGCACTCCAACTGGCGGTGCCGGGTTGACGTAGTTGAAGGCATTCTGCGCAGAGACGCCCAGATTGAGATGATAGCGGCGCTCGATTTCCGGCTTCTTGGGTTCCGGCTTTTGCGGCTTGACCTGAGCCTTGGCGTCAGCAGGTGGAGTGGAAGCTGGATTTGGCACTACAGGCCCGAAAGAAAAGGACCGCGAGAGGTGGAAGTTTGCAGTAAAGCTCGACGGCGCAGTGCCGTAGTTGATAGGGATGATCTTCTGCCCAGGAAGTGGCGAGGCATCGAAATTGCCCCACCGGGTGCGGTATACGCTGGGCCGGCCGAGATCCGTGGCAAACGCCGGGCGGTCATTGAATTGGGCATCACCATTCAAATCCTGTCCGACCGTGATGTTGAACGGAGCGCTCGACTGATAGATGAGAAACGGGTTGATTGAAAACTTGTAAGGAAGCCTGACATACCCGCCCATGAAAAGACGGTGATGGATGTCATTACTGCCGCGTCCGTAGTCCACATGCAGATCGTATTGATTCGAGGGAAAGCCACCGCTTCCAGTATTCGACTTCGCAAAACTGAGCATGTAGTAGCCGAACAGTCCGGCTGATTTGGTGCGCAGGCTCACGTTTGCGAAAACACGATTGCGCTTCGATGCGCCTTCGGTCTCGTACTGATAGATGTTTTGGTTCCCACCAAACGGACGTATGCCGCTGGTTGGCACATCGGGATCATAGGTTCCGGGGAGAGGCGCGTTGATATTTCGCGTCAACAGCAAATCAACGCCACGCATGTGTATGTAGTTCAATGAGACGTTGAGTTTCTTGGCGAATGTTTTTTCGAGCGATACACCTTCCTGCACCGAGTAGGGCGCATGCAGCAATGGACTGATGCGGTAGACCGTAGGCGAAACCTGGGGGCTTAAAGTGGCCGTTGAAGGGATCTCCGGATAAAAATCAGGGGCGTTCACAACATATGACTGCTGGCGGACACCATCCTGCCGTTCCGCGTTCAGGATATTTGTTGAAGCAAAACGCTGATAGAAGATACCGATGCCAGCGCGCAGGACTGCTACGGGAGGCTTGTCCTTTTTCGTGCCAATGCTCCATGCGTATCCAAAGCGCGGAGCAAAATCGGCGTGGTCTGCCATGCCGGTTTGCGTCTCGAATCGCAAACCGTAGCTGAAGGTCATATTGGGGCGGAGCTTCCAGTCATCCTCGACATAGAGGCCTGCATCCTGCACGGAAACGATGATGTTGGGATTGCCAGAAGCGATACTGAACTGGCTCGCGCCACCACCGGCAGCACGGATTTGCTGTGGCGTTAGCCCATTTGCGATCCCTTGCTGGGTGATTTGATACGTGGTGATGGAGGGAAATATGAATTGTCCGTTGAAGCCACCCGTCGAGCGGTTTGCATCGCGGACGGTGCGGTAGCGGACACCAAATTTGAAGAAGTGATTGCCATTGGCTACTGAAACGTAGTCCTGCAATTCGTAGTGGTCCTGGTTATCGCGATAATCGCCGAGGTTGTTGCCGCCTCCAGTGAAGGCGCCCTGCACGTTGATGGTAGGGGTGAAGTCGCTCGAAGCCTGATTGTTGCGGTCGCGGATGTACTGGAAACGTGTTTCATTCACAAGCTTCTCGCCATAGGCCTGCGTGTCGCCGAACTGAATTATCTGCTCAGTATTTTCCGAGTTAGTTGCCTGCGAAGGCAGTGCGAACTGGCTCGATAGACTGCTCGTCTGCCGTGAACGGCTCAATTGATAGCGCAAGGTAATGGTGTGGATTTTACCGAACTGAAAATCTAACCGGGGAGAAAAGCTGGTGTTGGACGAAGGGCTGGAAAAAGCCTGCGTAAATGGCTGCGGCTGAAATGTGGAACCGAGCACAATCGCGTTGATGAAGGACTGACTCCTCTGATCGACTCGATAACCACCGGCAAAATAGGAAATATGTTTGGTAAGCGGTCCGTTGATGTCGCCGTTTGCAAAGTGGAATAGTAAGGCGGCTGTTGCTGAACATAGGGGTTGCGTGAATTGAAGGATGAATTATTCCCGGAAAGATAGACATCGCCGTGCAGCTTATCCGTACCCGGCTTGGTAAAGATTTCTATGCGCCCCATGCCTATCGTGTCGTATTGAGCAGAGTAGGGATTCTGGTTGATCCGAATCTCGCGGATCGAGGATTTGGGTGGAAGCTTGCCACCACTGAATCCATCCACTAAAAACTGAGTGCCCACCTCGGGATCGGAACCGGCGATGGCCTGCAATTCCGTCTGCAAATCCTGAGGATCATCGGATAGCGCATCCAGGTCTTTTCCCTTGAAGATGATGGCCCCGCCATTCTTGTCAGGACTTGTATCGATGCCCTCGTCAGATACGGTGACCTGCTGCTCCTGAACCCCTATCTTGAGCACGATGTTGAATCGCAACGTCTGGCCTGCGGAGATACGGATGCCATCTTTTTGAAAATCCGCAAATCCATTGGCTTTTGCGGCAATGAAATACATGCCTGGAGCAAGGCCAGAGAAACGATACGCGCCTAGAGAATCCGATTGCACGGTTTGCACCGGACCTTTGTCGCTACTCAAGCTGATTTCCGCTTGCGGAATCAGCGCGCCGACCGGATCGCCCACCGTTCCGGTAATAGAGGCCGTCTGCGCCTGGCCCAACGATGGCGTAACGAAAAGAAGAACAAATACAAAAACCTGGTAGAGCTTGGAGGATACCAACAGCCAGGGAATTCGCATGGTAGCTCGCATGACCCGTGGTCAGGCCAGAGCCGCCACGTTCTTCTCAGTTTTGGTGAAGGAACCCGAATACTTCGTTCAAATCTGCTTCAGTATGACGAAGCAAAAATTCTATCTGCTCAAGAATTTAAGCAATATCTTCAAAATTTTTCCATAACCGGGATTTTAGGACGATTACCTGAAATCGGACACCTCTGCTTTCCTCTTCACCTACAAGGTGTTACACGGCCCCATCTCACCTGCATCGGTGTTACACTCGCCGCTATGAGTGAAGAACGGCGGCGCTCGGTCTGGTTCTGGCTTTTTCTGGGGGGCGGACTTTTCTTCGCATTTGTAGTGGTCGTGGCTATCCTTGGTTATTTTGCCGCACGCTCGTTTCAGGGCGGAGATTCGAATTTTGGCTCCATCGGCAACAATATAGGAGTGATCGATATTGATGGTGTCGTCATGAGCGCGGACACAACCATCGATCAGCTGCGCAAGTTCGAGCAGGATGGCTCGATCAAGGCAATTGTGCTGCACATCAATTCCCCTGGTGGGGCTGCGGCACCTTCGCAGGAGATCTACCACGAGGTCGTTCGGATTCGCGACACCAAAAAGAAGCCCATCGTTGCTTCCATTGAGAGCGTAGGCGCAAGCGGCGCTTATTACATTGCATCCGGAACAAACCAGATTTACGCGAACGATGCCAGTGTGGTCGGCTCGATTGGCGTGATCATGGAATGGACAAATTACGGCGACCTGCTGAAGTGGGCGAAGTTGAAATCCGAGGTCATGAAGGCGGGCGCTCTGAAGGACGCTGGGACACCGACTCGTGATATGACCCCGGCAGAGCGGGCTTATTTCCAGGGCATCGTTGACAACATGTATAGCCAGTTTGTTGCGGATGTCGCCTCTGGCCGACACATGAATGTTGACCAAATCAAGCCTCTGGCGACCGGACAGGTATGGACGGGACAACAGGCTATTCCTCTGCATCTTATTGATAAAGAAGGCGGTTTTCGGAATGCACTGCTGGATACAGCGCGGTCTGTCGGCATCTCGGGGGAGCCGAATGTTGTAAAACCGGCGGTCAAGCGGCGAACCGTCATTGATCTGCTGGCCTCCGACCCGGACGATCTCTTTCCCAATCCGAGCCAGTTACTAGAAAAACATGCCGGCTTTTATTTTCTTTGGAGATAATGCGTGAGTATGTTGCATCTACTATAGTTAACAGGGGTTACCCTTTACGCTTTGGAGCCAGCCCACCATGACAAAAGCAGATCTGGTTGAGGAAGTAACCCAGCTTGGAGACCTGACACGGCGCGATGGAGAGGTGATTGTCGACACCATCTTCGATTCCGTGATTGGCGCTCTCAAGTCTGGGGATAAAATCGAAATCCGCGGATTCGGCAGTTTTCGCATCCGTCAGCGCAAACCCCGGGTTGGGCGCAACCCGAAGACGGGCGACAAGGTCGATGTTCCGGCCAAACGTGTCCCTTACTTCAAACCCAGCAAGGAACTGCGTGACCTGGTCAACCCCCGCGCCGAATCACCTGGCGCTCCGGATAAACCGGAGACAGCAGCTTAATCCATCAACGACTCAACAACAGGGGTGTAAAGACTGTATTTGATTTAGGCCAAACGCTTCGAATTCAGCAAAGGCATGGTTCCGGCCATGCCTTTGTTATTTAGAGCGAATGCCGATAGCTGAGAACATCCGGCCTGTGAATCCGCGCTCGGCCCGGTAGGAAAAATAGCGGTCGCACTGGCAGCTGGTGCAATCGCCAATAACGGAAATCGCTTCTGGATGAAGCCCTGCACCCACTAACTGGCGGCGGTTGGCCTCCATCAGGTCAAGATGAAGAGCCGGACCAAGATTGCAATGCCCTGGGGCCCGAGCAGTCATAAAGAGCAGCGGATACTTTTCCTTAATCGGATCGGAGTCGTAGACCTCGGAAAACAGATCTCCCGCATAGGCGAACTGAGATTCGAATTCGCCGCGGACCACTTCGCCCACCGCATAGCAGCATGCGCCGATCCCAGGACCAATAGCCGCAACCAGGTCTTCTGGACGGCTACGGAATTCCAGACGCATCCGGCCTATGCCCTGCTCGACGATACGCTCGACTGTGCCACGCCAGCCGGCATGGAATCCGGCAACTGCCTTCTTCTTCACATCTGCCACCAGCACCGGGATGCAGTCCGCAGTCTGGATCGCCAGCAGGACTCCGGGCTCGTCGGTCATCATTCCATCAGCTTTCCAGCGTGCCTCTTGGCCGATGTCTTCCTTCCCTACCCGGCGAATCCACGACGAGTGGACTTGTTTAAGAACGACAAAGCCGCCTTCACCGCCTGTGACGGCAGACAGGAAGCATTGACGGTTTGTAAGGACATTTTCGCGCGGGTCGGATGCCGTAAGACCGAGATTGAGTTCGCCGCTACGCTGGCCGGGGCGGTATGCAGTGGAAACACCTCCGGTACGTGTGCTGAAGCCGTGCAGCAGCCATGGCCACTGTTGCCATGCGGGAGCTTTGACCACTTCTACTTTTGACTTCACAACTCGTTTGGGCGATTGACGAGCCATTGCAGCCTGCAGGGAATGCCCGAGGCGATGCTCAGAAACGCGGCCTTTCATCCGGTGCCGTCCGCGACTAAGCTTCGCGTCAGTAAGAAGGATGTCCATTCTTTGCATGGAGGGATTCGAATCAGGAGGCGGCATGCTCTCATTTTAGAGATGGAATGCCGGGAAGCACGGGAAAGTTTTGAGGAGCGCGTGGGCTCGCTTTCCAGCGAGCCCGCTCAAGAGGCAGTAGGGAGGGTGAAGCCAAGGGTAGTTGAGATGAGAGTCCACAAAAAAACGGACGTTTTACAGACAGAGACTACTGACTACAAGGTGAGCGATTATGCTGAAGCTGCCTCTAGTGTTGCTGAGTAAGATGCAAATCACGTGCCAAAGTTGGCTGAGCTATTGGACTTTTGCTTACGATTCGCTCATAGACGGTATTCCCAGCTAAATCCACCAAGATACGACTGATTTGAAATCGAGAATTTAGTTTTTCAAAGAAGCATGTAGATGCCCTATAGTGGCATTGAAATACCACTATAGGGCATCTACGCACCACTGAATTTGGTTTTTCCATCTTCCTCTATCTGCTTGATTCTATTGAGAAGCGCTTTGTAGCTGACACGGAGTCTGCGAGCAGCAACCCGCCGATTCCAGCGTGTTTCTTCGAGCATTTCCTGAATTGCGGCTTTTTCGGCCTGCCAGGCCGCCCGGCGGCCAATTTCGAGAAGCGATGGTTCGGCGCTGACGGGAAACTCTATAGGCGAGGAATCATCCTTTTCGATTTTCGCTGGACGCTCTAAAGCGTGCATCGTAAGCTCGCGAACGATCTGCGTAGCACGTCCGACAATCACATAGCGCTTGCAGAGGTTCTCCAACTCGCGGATGTTACCGGGCCAGGCATAATTCACCAGAGCCTTCATGATCTCATCGCTCAATGGAACGATCTTGCGGCCATAGACAGACGCATATTTCTCAAGGAAATACCGAATAAGCCCAGGAATTTCATCGCGCCGTTCACGAAGCGGCGGGATGTGTACCGTCACCACGTTGATGCGGTAAAAAAGGTCTTCGCGAAAGAGTCCTTCGGCAACCCGCTGTTCCAGCAGTTTGTTGGTGGCGCAGAGTACCCGCACATCCACGGCTGTATCCCGTTTCGCTCCAAGGCGTGCGAACTCGCCGTCCTGCAAAACGTGCAGGAGCTTTGCCTGCAAGGCTGGATGCATTTCGGCAATTTCATCGAGAAAGAGCGTGCCACCGTTGGCCAGTTCAAACTTGCCCGGCTTCGAGCGCTGAGCTCCAGTGAAGGCTCCAGCCTCATAGCCAAAGAGCTCGCTCTCAAGCAAGTCGTTTGGAATAGCGGCACAGTTCACCTTCACAAACGACTTCTGATTCCTGCCTGAGCGCGCGAAGATGGCGCGCGCGACCACTTCCTTGCCTACACCGCTCTCTCCGCGAATCAATACGGTGGCACTGGTGGTAGCTACTTTATCGATGGTGTCGCGGATCTCGGACATGCGCGGAGACGAGCTAAAGAGGCTTGGCATCTCCGGCAGATTGGCGGCTTTGCCATTCTGTACCTGCAAACTGCCGATGGAATCCAGGCGATTCAGGAGTTGATCCAGCCGCATCGCTGTCAGCGTCTCATCAAGCGAAGCTCTGCGGCGCCCATGCGGGCGGCGTGAAAGGCGAGGTCGGCATCCTGAGCGGAGATGACAACAACCGGAGTCTCGGGAAAATTTGCGCGGAGAAGCGCTAGGGAACCTTCAAGCAACTCCACTTCAAGCAACACGATATCCGGCTTCGCGGCACCGACGGTACTGGCGAGATCGGAGCCAGGAGTGATCTCGACAATATTCCCGCGGGCGCGGAGATATGCACGGAGAGTACTGCTGGCTCTTTCATTGGAAACCGCCAGCAGTACCCGAAGCTGCTTATGTTCGGGCATGTGCGTGTATTCTAGCCCGATTTTGATTTGAACTTTCAAGGAAAGTGGGACGCAAAGGTTACGTTTCACCAACCTACGGCACGGCCAGGAGGTGCTTCAATCGGCCGGGCCAGCAAAGAGGATGAGATTCTCATCTGGATCCGAGACTATAAAGGTTCTGGTACCCCATGGCTCCTTCTTAAGTGCCTGATGGAAGGAAACTCCTGCAGCCTGATAACTCAGAAACAGTTGTTTGATTTCGTTCGCGGTGGCAACCGTGATGGAAGCGGAGAGCAGATGTTCGCGCTTGCGAACATCGCCAGCGAACACAGGTTCGCAGACCAGCCTTAAGTTGAGTCGTGCATTGTCGCGGATGACCTGCCCGTAGAATGGCGGATCGCCATAGACGAATTCGACCGCGAAGCCGAGCTTGTTTGTATAGAAATCGCAAGAACTCTTGATGTTCGCAACGAAGAGTTGCGCCTCAATTGAATTGAGAATGGGACGTGGCGTCGTCTGTTTGGGTTCATCGGTCATGGCATCTGCTCCTGATTTGAGCGCCTGCCATCCGTCGAACCCCATTTGCCGCGCGACAAGCTCCTGTGCATCTGCGAGCTTGAAGCTTGCGTCCAATATCTGCTCGTCGCTGAGATGGCGAAATCGAGGCAAAGCCGTCCTGATTGCGGCTGCGATCGGATAATATCGTTCGCGATGCCAACGCAGATACTGTTTGGCTTGTTTCTTGAGGTTTTCGATGTTCGGCATAGGCGCAATGGTACTGACTTGCCGTAGGTGGGCGTTGCCCTTTCGACCTGCACCGATGCGCCCTACGCAGCATTACGATGCTGCCTCTGCCAATGCGGGATTGTCAATAACCGCACCTTGCATCGCGCGATTGGATTACTGGAGGCGAGCGCACAAAAACTGCTTCCCGCCTCCTGCTGCTTTTCAAACTAGAGCAAAAGTACAGATGATGTAAGGTAGCAAACCAATCTCAGCGCAGCCGTTCCGTTAAAGAACGGCTGCACCGGGATGCTCTCACCACATCACAGCATCTGTACTTTTGCTCAAAAACACTACCAACTGCTTGTGCTGGACATGCCACAAAACCGATTGGCGCTTTAATGCAAGGTCGCTTCGTACAGCACGGATGCATGCGGTGGCAGATTTATCTTCAATGCATCGTCTCGCCCGAGTATTTTCCCGCTCCATAAGTCTCGCAAACGATACTTTCCGTCTCCGATACCTAAATCCTGCCAGGTATAGGAGATGTCTCGTGCGGTTTCACCTGTATTGAAGACAGCCACATAGTAGCCCTTCCCCGATGCCGGCTTCGCCGTCCAGACTACGGTGTTATCGGCCTGAATCACCGGTTTGTTATCGGTCGAGTGTTGATCCACTGCAATCATGTGAGGATTCGTGATGAGCGACTCCGTGAATGGATCTATTTTTGTGAGATTCGCGCCAAGAATGAGCGGTGAACGAGCGATGGACCACAAGGTAATGAGGGTACGCTGCTCGTCCTGCGTAAGCCGTGACTGTCTCGCCTCTCCCCAGCCCGGACGCGGTCCTAGATAGCCGATAGGCAACATGTCTGCATCCGGCCATCTGCCCGGTTGACGATGGGATGCCCAACTGGCTAGCACATGGAACTGATTGGTGAGGCTTTGCGGAAACCCTCCTTCAGATTCTTTGTTCGCCCATACATCCCACACATCGTTTGAGATACGCCAGAGCTGTGCTTGCTTGCCGACCTCCTCTGCCTGATCCACCGGCGTAGGTCCCGGCGAAAGGCTTAATACGATGGGACGACCGGATTTTCGCAATGCGGCATTCATCATGCGGATTTCGTCGGTTTTATATGGCCGGGCGATGCAGTCCACTTTCAGGAAGTCCACGCCCCAGCCCGCATAGAGTTTCGCGATGGAATCGTAATAAGCCTGGGCCGCATCATTCGCTTTCAAGCCGTAGTTGTCCGGATTCCACTCGCAGGTATCTGAAGTATCTGCGGCTTCGGCGGCGTGGAAGCTCGATTCGGCAATAGGCAGATTTTTCTCGACTGCTTCTTTGGGAATACCTCGAATGATGTGGATGCCGAATTTGAGGCCGAGCGAGTGAGCGTAATCTGCCAGTGGCTTAAGACCTGCATCACCCGCACTAGACGGGAAACGGTTGGGAGCTGGAAGATAGCGTCCATCCGCTGACAGCGTATAGCCCTGATCGGAACCCTTCTTACCTGCGTTTTCCGGATGCTGAAGATACCAGCCCTCGTCGACAACGACATATTGCCATCCGTAGCGCTTGAGGTGCTGGTTGAACCATTGCACGTTTTCCTTGAATTCAGGTTCCGTGATCCCGAGCCCGTAGGAATCCCAGCTATTCCAGCCCATGGGCGGCGTGGGCGCAAGCACAGTTTCCACATTCGCCGCATGCAACGGCACGATCATGAGTACAAAGAGGCAGAAGGGCAGGAACTTGCTTTGCATGTCGGCTCCATCAAGAGAACGTTTTCTATTGCTCGCGTAAGTGTAGCCGAAGTAAGAGTCTCGCGCACATCTCCTGTATACTCGGGTATTTATGCGGGTTTTTGTGATTCTTCCAGCTGCCGGCCTTGGCACGCGTATGGCTGCCGGCCAAAGTTCTTCGTCTGCGCCTAAGCAGTTTCTTGAACTTGCGGGTGTACCCATCCTCGTTCATACACTGCGGGCATTCACGCAGGTGCCGGGCGTAGCCGCGATCTATGTCGCGGTACGCGGCACGGAAAAAGACCGGCTCGCTGCACAGGTGAACGAGCATGGCTTCTCAGACAAAGTCCATGTGGTGGAAGGCGGAGATACGCGGCAGGAGAGTGTGGCGAATGCCCTGAATGCACTCGATTGCGGCCCAGACGACATTATTCTCGTCCATGATGCAGTGCGGCCGTTGATTGAGCCAGCTGTCATCACGCGAACCATTGAAGCTGTGGAGAAGCATGGCGCGGCCATTGTCGGCCTGCCTGCGCTGGATACCATTAAGCAGGTAGAGCGAACCGCGGACGGGGCCATTATTACGGCAACCATTCCCCGCGAGTATATTGTGCAGGCGCAAACGCCACAGGGATTTCGCTGTGGGCTGTTGAAGCGCGCTTTCGCGGAAGCAGCCGCCGATGGATTCATCGGCACCGATGAGGCGAGCGTCGTAGAACGGGCAGGCACGCGCGTGGCCGTTGTGCCGGGATCGCCTGCAAATATCAAAATTACGCAGCCGGGCGATCTGGAACTGGCGGAGTTCTACCTCGCTCGCCGTGCCCCTCAGAAATGAAATTGGCAATAGCGTAACCCTATCGAGATAAGCTGGAAATACTGGAGCACGTATGAGCATGCGCATTGGATATGGCTGGGATTCTCACGCATTCAAACCCGGCGTGCCGCTGAAGATCGGCGGCTTGAGCATTGAACACCCGGAGGGCCTGGCAGGCCACTCCGATGGCGACGTACTGCTCCATGCGATCACCGATGCTCTCCTTGGCGCGGTCTCCGTCGGAGACATCGGCAGCTTCTTTCCACCGGGCGACCCGCGCTGGAAAAATGCCGACTCGGCGATCTTCCTGAACGTCGCGCTGGAAGAGATTCAGAACGCTGGCTACCGCATTGTGAACGTGGACACGACCCTGGTGCTTGCAGCGCCGAAAATCGGCCCTATCGCAGGCGATATCCGCGAGCGTGTGGCAGAGCTCCTGGACATAAAGCCCAACGATGTGGGCATCAAAGCCAAGACGCCCGAGGGACTGGACGCCGATCATGTTGCCCAGGCGCATGCGGTCGTTCTGCTCGAACGTGTAGAGGACCCGCAGAAGTTGCGCAGCATGAGCGCCGTGATTGAGAACCAGAAACAACTGGAAGACGTAGTGAAGGACCTAGTAAGCCAGGTTCACGGCGTCCCCGCCAAACGCACCGTGAATCCGGCTTTTGACACGGATGACATTACGTAGTTCAGGGCTCAGGTCACAGAGCGCAGGGCTCAGACAAAATCGATGGAAAGCGCTCCGATGAGGATAGGGATGAACGTTCGGGCTGTCTTACATGGTGCTGTCTTTGGATTTTTTCTAGTTGCTGCTGTTCCCTTCTCTTTCACGCAGCAGAATACCGCCGCATGGCAAACTCCTGCCGAGGCCTCTGACTATCGGATTACGCCAGACTATGGCGCTACGATGGCGTATCTGAACCGCGTGGTAGCGACGGCTTCGAATCAGGTGAAGATCGAACCATTCGGCACGACAGGCGAAGGCCGCGAGCTCGATATCGTCGTCGTGTCAAAAGATGGCGATTTCGATCCTGCTCACATACATGCTGCACACAGGCCGGTTGTGCTGGTGCAGAACTCAATCCATGCCGGTGAGATGGACGGCAAGGACGCGTGCCTGGCGCTGCTACGCGATATCGTCATAACGAAAACGCAGCAGCAGTTGATCGACAAGGCAGTCTTCGTTTTCATTCCCATGTACAACGCCGACGGGCATGAGCGGCGGTCGAAGTACAACCGCATTAACCAGAATGGCCCGGATGAAATGGGCTGGCGTGCGAATGGTACGAATCTCAATCTGAATCGCGACTATCTCAAGGCCGATGCGCCGGAGACGCGAGCCTTCATGAAGATGTTTCATACCTGGCTGCCGGATTTCTTTGTCGATGACCATGTAACCGATGGCGCGGACTACCAGTACGATGTAACCTACACAATTGATGATGGGCCGAATGTCTATGGTCCAACAGCGCGATGGATCGATGAAACAGTGACGCCGGGTCTCGAGAAGGCCGTCGATGCCGTACCGGGCCATCTCGCCTCGCCGACCTATATTGCGTTGAACGATGATACCGATCCATCTAAGGGACTTGCCTTCAACGACGACCCGCCGCGCTTTTCGACCGGCTATGTGCTGCTTGAAGACCGCCCCAGCATGCTGGTTGAGATTCACATGCTGAAGGATTACAGAACGCGCGTGACGGGGAACTATGAACTTTTACGCGGCCTGCTGGAGCTTGTGAATCGCGATGCGGAGAAGCTGGTCAAGCTGAACACTGATGCCGATGCGGAAGCTGCGCGGCTGGGTGGACATCCGCTGGGCAATATGCGGTTTCCTTTAGCGCTAGCCTGGAGCGGACAGACGACGCCCTTTCTCTTTCGTGGATACAAATACACACGCGAGCTGAGCGCTGTTTCAGGCGCGATGTGGGTTAGCTATTCGCACGAGCCGTGGAATGTTTCGCTGCCCATGGCAACAGGCTTCAAAGTCACTGCGTCGACCGTGCCTCCGGCGGCTTACATTATCCCGCGCCAGTGGACGCATGTGATTGACGTGCTGGAAGCACATCAGGTGGAGATGCAGCGTACTTCCGCCGATTGGACAGGCACGGTTGAAACCTATCATTGCAGCGGCATGCAGTGGCAGGCGCCTCCGTTTGAGAGTCATCACCCAATCTTTGCCGGAGAAAGCGCTGCCGGGCAGCCGGGGAAATTTGGCCATTGCGATCTCGTCACCGATACGGTTACATATCCCGCTGGCTCGGTTGTGGTGCCTCTCAATCAGAGACTTTCCAAAGTTGCGATCCAGTGGCTGGAGCCGGAAGGGCCGGACTCTGCAATGGCTTGGGGATTCTTTGACTCCATCTTCGAGCAGAAGGAATATGGCGAAGCCTATGTGCTTGAGAAACTGTCCCGCGAGATGATGGCGAAAGACCCGAAGCTCAAGGAAGAGTTCGAGCGCAAAGTGGAAAGCGATCCTAAATTTGCCGCGAATCCTTATGCGCGGCTGGAGTTTTTCTACGAGCGCTCGCCGTGGTTTGCGGCGAACCGCGTTGGGTACTATCCGGTGGGACGGTTGTTAAAGCTGGATGGGGTTCCAGTTGTGAAGTGATTCAGGCTCACTCACGAATCAATTCGTGAACTACATCGGGAAATTCAAAACGTTATAGCATCAAAAGAGAATCTCAACTGAACGATGTCGACCCCTGTTAAGACTCCCCGTGTTCGTTTTGCGCCTTCTCCTACTGGATATCTCCATGTAGGAGGTGCGCGTACTGCCCTGTTCAATTGGTTGTTTGCCCGTCATTTTGGCGGCACGCTCATCCTGCGTATCGAAGACACTGACTTTGAGCGCTCGTCCGAGGAAATGGTCGAGGGCATTCTCGAAGGCATGCGCTGGATCGGCCTCAATTGGGATGAAGGTCCATTCTTTCAGTCGAAGCGGCTCGATCTCTATCGCGTAACAGCCGAGAAGCTGATTGCCAGCGGGCATGCCTACTACTGCTTCTGCACCAAGGAAGAATTAGAGCAGCGGCGCGCCGAGGCTACAGCCGCTGGACGCCCGCCGATGTATGACCGCCGCTGCCAGAAGATCGATCGCACAGTCACAGCACAGCGTAAGGCTGCGGGCGAAGCATGCGCCGTGCGCTTCGCCGTTCCTGAAGGCGGTAGTACGGGCTTTGACGATGCCGTCTTTGGCCGCGTGGAGTTCGCAAACGCCGAGATTGAAGATTTTGTGCTGCTGCGTTCGGATGGCATTCCGACATACCACTTGAGCGTCGTAGCTGATGACATCGATATGGGGCTGACGCATATCATTCGCGGCGCGGATCACATCTCGAACACGCCGAAGCAGGTGCTGCAATATCAGGCACTCGGAGCAGCGCTGCCCACGTTTGCGCACGTGCCGCTGATTCTTGGGCCGGATAAGACGCGGCTCTCAAAGCGCCATGGTGCTACGAGCGTAATCGCATATAAAGACATGGGCATTGTTCCAGAAGCCTTCCGCAACTTTCTTGCGCTGCTGGGATGGTCGCCGGGACCGGCTCATAAAGATCGCGAGATCTTCAATTCAGACGATTTGATTCAGCTCTTTTCGCTTGAGGGAATCTCCAAGTCGAATGCCGTCTTCGACAATGACAAACTGGCCTGGTTCAACACTGAGTACATCCGCGCTTATCCCTCGGACAAGCTATTGCCGATGATCGAGGCGGAGTGGGTGAAGGCGAAAATTTGGTCAGAACGCCCCGCGGAAGAGATCCTTTCGACGATTGAGCTTTTGAAGTCTCGCGCTCGCAATCTCGTTGATTTTGCTCAGTCATTTCGCGCGTATTTTGTCGATAGTTTCGAGTATGATCCTGCCGCAGTTACGAAATTCCTGAAAGACGACTCCGTGCGCGGATTGCTGGTGGAGCTTGCTGCGCGCTATGAAGCTGCCACTGAGTTCACCGAGGCCTCGACCGAGCAGATTTTGCGTGCGTTCGCCGAAGAAAAAGGCGTGAAGGCCGGTGCGTTGATTAACGGATCTCGCGTAGCTTTGACTGGACAGGCAGTGGCTCCGAGCTTGTTTGCCGTGATGATTGCGCTTGGCAAGGAGCGCGTCGTGGAACGGCTTGCTGCGGCTAGTGCCATTCCTGTGGCGAGTTGAATGAAACCAAAAACCTAAATCTAGGAACGCACTACCGCACGAACTGGGTTAATCCGTTTTGTCCGCTCGTCGAACGATTGGGGGACTACCGGGCGATCACACTCACTGCGACGGGGAGCTTGCGGGGTGGGTAGCAGGAAGTAGAATCGCAGGCCTGATAGCGCAGCGCTCCTTCTAACAGATGTTCGCCGGGTTGAGCGGTGAGATGTGCCACCAATACAAATTCTCCGGTATAGACGCTCAGCTTCTCGCTGGGATTCACGGCGAAGGAGTAGTCGGAACCGGGCGGGAAATCAACCGCCGGGATTTTTACGCCTGAAGGCTCGGCGAGCACCAGATCGGTGCGGATAAAGCTCTTCTCGTGCGGCGTATGCGAGTTGACGTGAAGGCCATCGGCGATGCGGAAGTGCAGTTCAACCGTTGCTGGTTTATTCGCCGTTACGGTAACCTGCTCCGGGAAAAGATAGCGGACAGATTGATGGTCCTTATCCGCAGAACCACCCTTGCCCTGCCACGGAAGCTGTTGTGTGCTGGCAGACGCGGCAAGCAATACGCATACAGCCGGTAAGATCATCGATAGATTTTTCACGACGAAGCTCCGCTGGCCAATGCCTTTTTGATATTCGCTTCGATCTCATCGCGGCCCACCAGCCCAAGCGTGGAAGCAACTACCTTGCCATTGCGATCGATGAAAAAGGTGGTCGGGAGAGCGTCAATTCCGCCATAGGGTTTGGCTATGCCGTCGCCGCCTAGAAGAACGGGGTAGTTCATGTGCATATCGGTCATGAACTTGGCAATATCCGCCTTCTCCTTGACTAGATTGTCTTTGTCGAGCTCATCCGCATAGACGCCGAGGATCTCAAGCCCCTGCGCTGAATATTGGTCGTGGAACTTGGCGAACCATGGGATCTCCACTTTGCACGGAGCGCACCATGTAGCCCAGAAATCGACGATCACAGCTTTGCCCTTTAAGCTGGCCAACGAGACTTTCTTGCCCGAGAGGTCTTCGAGTGTGAAGTCGGGCGCGGGCTTGCCTTCGAGCGGGCTCCTATAAGGCGCCTCATCTGACGCTGCTGGAGGATTAGGTATCAGCACGGCTTCCATCTTCTGCATCTGCGCTTGCTGCTGCTTGCGGTGACGGTAGTTGGTGACTCCAGCCCAGACCATCAAAGCAAGGGCAGCCAGCACGACAATGGGGACAAGAAGATTCCGTTTCACGTAGGTAGGACCTTTCCTGTCTCCATTCTATGCGACCACAGGAAACCGATGCTCATCAGGCTCTGATAGCATCCATTCTTTGGGGTTATGAACGCTACGGAACACACACCATCCCGGCTGGTCAGGATCGAAGCAGAGGCGCTGCTGGCTCTTGCCGCACGCCTTGAAGGTCCTATGGCCGCCGATTTTGAGCGAGCGGTGGAATACGTATTGAATTGCGGACAGACGCGCGGACGCGTGGTCGTCACCGGCATGGGCAAGAGCGGCATCATCGCCCAGAAAATTGCCGCAACTCTCAGTTCTACGGGAAGCCCGGCGCTCTTCCTGCATCCAGCAGAGGCGGTGCACGGCGACTTGGGCATGGTGGCTAAGGGCGATGTGGTCATCGCACTCTCAGCCAGCGGCGAAACTGAGGAGATCCTTCGGCTACTGGTAACCATCAAGCGCATTGGCGATGCGCTGATCAGCTTCTGCTGCAATACGCAGTCAACCCTGGCGCAGGCGAGCGACGTGGTGCTCGACGTAAGCGTGCCCGAAGAGGCTTGCGGGCTGGGCCTTGCGCCGACTGCTTCGACAACCGCCATGCTCGCCCTGGGAGATGCTCTGGCCATTGCCGTTTCGCTGCGCAAAGGTTTCAAGGCCGAGGATTTCGCCGATCTGCATCCAGGCGGCAAACTGGGCAAGCGTCTTGCTCGCGTGCAGCAGCTCATGCACACGGGAGATGCGATTCCTCGCGTCGCTCCTGACACGCCGATGAAAGATGTGATCTACGAGATGTCCCGCAAGAAACTCGGTATGACCACAGTCGAAGAGTCGGGCAAACTTGCCGGCATCATCAGCGATGGCGATCTGCGCCGGCTGCTCGAGATAGATGGCCCTGATTGCCTGCTGAAGACCGCTGGGCAAGCCATGAATCGCAATCCAAAAACAATCTCCAGCAAGGAACTGGCGGTACGCGCTCTCGACGTGATGGAAGAGAAAAAGATCACTTCGCTAGTGGTTGTCGATGCCAATCAGAGGATCGAAGGTGTCGTTCACCTGCATGATCTTTGGGAAACTGAGCTGATTTAAGATCGGCAGGTTCAGGAAAGAATCAAACACTTATGCTTTTGAAAATTTTCCAGGTTGGCCATCCTGTCCTGCGGCAGAAGGCTCGCGCGCTTTCGCCGGATGAAATCCGTAGCAAGGCAATACAAGATTTAATCGACCTGATGCGGAAGACGATGCGTGATGCTCCCGGCGTGGGTCTGGCGGCTCCGCAGATTGGCGAGCCGTTGCAGATCGCCGTGATCGAGGATCGCGTTGAGTATCACAAGAATCTGGCTGAAGGTGAATTAAAGGAACGGCAGAGGAAGCCTGTTGATTTCCACGTCATCATCAATCCAGAGATGACACTGCTGTCTCCGCCAGAGGTTGCTTTTCATGAGGGCTGTTTGAGCCTTCCGGGATACATGGCTGTTGTGCCGCGTGCCCACAAAGTGCGCGTGACTTGTCTTGATGAGCATGCCCAACCCAAAGTAATCGAGGCCGAAGGCTGGTATGCGCGGATTCTGCAGCATGAGATCGATCATCTGCTTGGACGGATTTACATCGACCGGATGCAGAGTGAGACATTCTCAACGCTTGAGAATTACCAGCGGCATGGAAAGGCTGCGCGGTAGCGTCTAGACACGAAAAAACCCAGGTTCGCTTTGCGAACCTGGGGCACCCATATTTCTGCTGATCGATGCGTTATCCCATCCCACCCTAACTTCGTCAGGGTGGGGCACCCAAGTTATTTTACGGCTTCAACTTTGAGAAGAGGTTCAGTTTCGATACATCGTTGAACATGATGAAAGCGAAGAACAGGATCAACATGACGAATGCGACCTGATAGACGCGCTCCTTGAATTCCTGATTGAGATCGCGGCGCAGCGTGCCTTCAATCAGCAGCAACAGGATCATGCCACCGTCGAGAATGGGGATGGGCAGCAGGTTCATGATGCCGAGGTTCAGGCTGATGAGCGCCATGGTGCCCATAATGGGCTGCCATCCCGGCATGGAGACTGCCTCGCCGGTCTGGCGTGCAATGCCGATGGGACCGCTCAACTGCTGCACATTCGAGTGCCGGCTGAAAAGGCGGTGCAGTACGTCGAAGATGTATCCCGAGTAGTGCACATTGAATGTCATCGACTGGCGGATTGCCTGTGGCAGCGGCAACTGCTCCACCACAAACGGCGGATTGATGGCAGTGAAGCCAAGCCGATAACCCATGTGTCCTGCGCCGTCGTCGGCCAGGGTGGGAGTCACGTTGAGATGCAGCACCTGTTTTGCCCGCTGGATTTCCAGATCGACGGGCTTCCCTTTGCGCTGCTGTAAATAGGCCGAAAGCGATGGAACCGAGCGTACCTGAAGTCCATCGAGCGACAGAATCTCATCGCCTGGCTTGAGTCCGGCCTTTGCGGCCGGAAAACTTGGCTCTACATTGCTTGCCTTGAGAGGAGTGTCTTGCATCCGAGGCAGCAGTCCGAGGCTTTCAATCTCAAAATCGTCGGTTTTGCCGGGGTTTTGTATCGCGAGTTCGGTATCGACGCGCTGCGTCTGGCCGTTTACAACACGCTCCACTGTCACAGGAACAATGGAGTTCATGCTCAGCAACGTCCGAATGTGGAGCTGTTCCCAGGTGGGGTTCCAATCGCGTTCGAAACGAACGATGCGGTCGCCTGCCTGAATGCCTGCGCGGGCTGCGGGTGAGTCCTGCGTAGTGTAGTCGATAACGGCTGGGCCGGAGATGTACTTCGGGACCTCGTTGTGCATCATGTAGTAGCCGGTCATCAACCCGAAAGCCAGAATGAAATTCGCTACCGGACCCGCAAGGCCGATCAGGATGCGTTGCCAGCGTGGATGCGAAGAAAATTCTCCGGGGTCGCCAGTGCGCTGATCACTGGGCGTTTCGCCAGACATCTTGACGTATCCACCAAGTGGCAAAAGACTGACGCGGTAGTCGGTATCGCCGCGGCGAAAACCGAAAAGCCGGGTGCCGAATCCGATGGAGAAGACTTCTACGCGAACGCCGCAGAGTTTGGCGACGGCGAAGTGACCGAATTCGTGCACGAGCACCATGATGCCGAGCACGATAAGCATGGAGACGGTAGCGGTAACTGCAAATGGCATAATCTGGGTAAATACCTAAAGGGAGCGGGCGTCAGGACCGGGATATGGCCGTCCCGGCCAGTACTTCCCGCGCCATCTCGCGTGCCTGCTCATCAAGAGCCAGCACCTCTTGGATGGTCGCTGGGTGGACCTGGGGGGTTGCCTGCAACACTCTCTCAATTGTACGCGGTATGCCGGAAAAAGGAATGACTCTTTCGAGGAAGGCTTCCACGGCGATTTCGTCGGCAGCATTCAGGGCGATTGGGTGAGCTCCGCCCGCTTCAGCCGCTTCGTAGGCTAAACGCAGGCAGGGAAACCGGTTAAAATCAGGCGGCTCAAAGTTTAACTGGCCTAAAGAAGCCATATCGAAGGTCAAATCGGACATTGGGCGCTCGGGATAGCTCATGGCATAGAGGATCGGCAGGCGCATGTCTGTCACAGAAATCTGCGCCAGAATGCTGCCGTCTACGTACTCGACCAATGAGTGCACTGTGGACTGCGGATGCACGGTGACCTTTACCGCCGAGGGCGGAAGATCGAACAAACGGCAGGCTTCGATCAGCTCCAGCCCCTTATTGAGCAAGGTTGCCGAATCGATGGTGATGCGGCGTCCCATCACCCAGGTGGGATGCTTGAGGGCTTGTTCTACGGTGATGTGCTCAAACTCGCTTGCGGGCAACTTGCGGAAGGGCCCGCCGGAAGCCGTGAGCCAGATGCGCTTGATCTCGCTCTTCTCCCCAGCGCGCATGCACTGGTGAATAGCGTTGTGTTCGGAGTCGATGGGGAGCAGCGGGACACTCTTCTCCCGGGCTGCGGCGGTCAGGATCTCTCCAGCAGCGACCATTGCTTCTTTGTTGGCCAGGCCAATGGGCTTGCCTGCCTGCACAGCGGCATAGGTTGCTTCCAACCCGGCTACGCCTACGATGGCAGAGACGACGAAGTCTACTTCCGGCAACGTTGCTACGCGCACTGTGCCTTCTGTACCGTAGACGACTTCAACTCCTGAGATGCCTGCCTGCTTGAGTTTTGTCTTCAGCGCATCGGCAAGCTTCTCGGTTGCCATGGAGACAACCGAAGGCCGCCATTGCTGGCATTGCTCGAAGGCGACGTCGACGTTACGCCCTGCGGCTAGCGAGGCTACGGCAAAACGTTCCGGATGGCTTTGGATGATGCTCAGCGTGCTCTGTCCGATAGAGCCGGTCGAGCCCAGGATGGCGATCTTTTTCAAAACAGGTATGGTGCTCCTTTATTGTCCCGCGCCGGTATTTGACCAGGGAGGCACGATGCCATTCATGCGGGCATATGCAATCAATTGCCCCATGTGTTCATTGTCGTGAATGATGATCCGCAGGTACATGCCATCGACGGTAACTTCTTTGCCCTGAATCTTAACCTTGTGCTGAAGGTCACCTGGCTTTAAATGGGCGCGGGCTGTCTTTACTGCTTCTAATGAACGCTTTAACCACTCGATCACGTCCGCCTTCGCAGTGACAGTTTTTTCCATGTCGAGCGACTTGATTTCGGATGGCATCTTCGGACCCGTGACGCTTAACAGATAAAAATTAGCGATGGCGATGTGCATGTAGACTTCACTCGTCGACCGCACTCCTGGTGCCGGACGCCATGCAAATTTTTCGGGCGGCGTCGCCTCGGCGAGGGCGATCAATTGCTTGGAAACATGGCTCCATTCGCCGTCATAGCCTTCCCAGAGACCCTCCAGTTGAGCGTGCGCACTTGCAGCGCTCAAAAGAATGAACAGCAGAAATGTCTTCATGGCCACTTCCTTACTGGAGCGATCAACCCGTTCGTATTCTAACTAAAATGCCTGCTGCACCAATTGTGCGTACCACAGCACAGGAGCCGCAAGCAGCAGCGCGTCAATGCGGTCCAGGACTCCTCCGTGACCTGGCAGCAGCGTGCCGGAATCCTTGACTCCTGCCCCACGCTTGATGGCTGACTCGATCAGGTCACCGATCTGTGCGGCGATGTTGAGCAGGACGGTCAGGCCGACCCAGCGAAAGATCGAACCGGGATACGAGAGCGTCACCAGATTACGAGTGGTCAACAACTGCGCTATCCACAGCAGCAGTAAGGTGATGAGGACGCTGCCAACCACTGACGCAACGCTCCCTTCCCAGGTCTTGTTGGGACTGATAGAAGGAGCTAATTTCCTGCTGCCGTATGCGCGGCCAATATAGAGCGCTGCAATGTCACCTGACCATACGGCCAGAAAAAGAAACAGCAGCAGCGATGGGCCATTTTCCTGTCCCCACAAGAGCGGCAGCGTCGTCAGCGAAAGCCCGATATAGAGTATTCCGAAGACGGAGTATGCGGTATCCGGAAGAACGCGACTCAAGGGTGAGCGGAAGGCGCAGACGATAAAGAGCATGAGCGCCAGGCAGCCAAGCACTGGCCCTATATATTCAGGCCGCAGGAAAGTGAACCCGCAGGTGAACAAAAAGGGGACGGCAACCGCGATCATCGCTGCGATCCGGGGTGTCTTTGCGCCGGTTGCGTCCGCCAGTCCGAGGTATTCCCACAGAGCCAGCTCTGCGACGAGTGCGGTAACGATCGTCAGCAGCCAGATAGGCGCCTTAAAGATCAGCAGAAAGACCAGGGGGATAAGTACTACAGCCGTCAGGACTCGCTTCATTGCAATAGGCAGAATACACGGTTGTTGCGGATGGGGCTTCCCAGGCGGACCCTGCCTACCCCATCCCATTCAATAAGTATTTTTGATTCATAGGGTTAGCCTTCTATGTATATTTCAGTAAACACCTAAACCGTTTAGATTCAATTAGCGCTGGTCAGGGCCTAACCTGGATTCTGTGCTTCCGTCAGGCCCTGATATGGCTTTTATAGTGTGATTAGGGCCTGAACTGGGTACAGAACAGATGTCAGGCCCTTATTGGAGCAGGCTTTTAGAACTCGATCCTTCCCTGGAAGGCGATCATGCGGGGGGCGCTGTCGCCGCCGAGACCGACGCCCAGCAATCCGGTCGGGGGAGAGATGGTGCTGGTGATCGCCCCAAAGCTTGTCTGTGTTCCGGGTTTGCCTGGTGTTCCGGCCTGGATGCTGGGCAATGCCAGATTGGGATGATTGAAGACGTTGAAGAACTGCGTGTCCAGCCGGAAGGCAACCCGCTCGGTGATGGGGATGCGCTTCGTCACGTATACCTCGGAATACGTAAAGTGCGGCCCCCTGAAGTTGTTGCGGCCTGAGTTGCCGAACTGGCAATTTATGGGCGAGTCGCCACCGGCGCAGGCTCCTGTGCTGGGATCGACAACCGAAGCAAAGGCATCCGGGTTCAGCCATTGTCTGGCGCCCGCTGGTGTTACGCCAGAGACCGCAGTCTTCCGGTAGAGCGGCACTCCAGGCACCCGATTTGCAAACTGCGGCCCGCTTCCCTGGAAGATTCCATGATTGTTTGCCGTGTAGGGCGCGCTCAAAACGCTGAATGGCACGCCGCTGTGCAGGAAAGCGGTCTGCGAAAACTGCCAGCCGCCCAGGACTCGATTCAGCAACGCATGGCTTGAATGGAAGGGAATCTCATAGATGCCGAACGCGGAGAGGTTATGGCGAATGTCGTAGTCACAGTTCCCATACTGCTTACGCAGATCGCCGGGCAGAGGCGAGATGATGCCGAGGCTGGAGAATGAGAGCAGACCACCGTTCGACACCACATCCAGGCAGTGGCTGTAGGTATAGTTCGCATGTAGAGTAAGCCCGCCGAACTGTTTCTGTGCGCTGGTTTGCAGGCCGGTGTAGTTACTGCCTGCGTCTGTGCGGAATTCATTGACGTTGCCGAAGCGCTGGTCGGCTGGCTGGTTGTAGGGAAAGGGCGCGAAGCAGCCCTGGCATACTGTCTGGTATCCATTCAACTGCACCTGATAGGGCTCATGCACGGCGCGGGTGCCAACATAATCCACGCGCAGTGAACCGCGGGTGCCGAGTTCGCGTTCGACGCCTAGGCTCCATTGCAGAAAATATGGCGTCTTCAGCGTGCCGCTGGGAAAGGTATTGAGGTTGACTGCCAGCGGACAGGTGGCAGCGCCCGATGCCAGGCCCGCACAGGGCGCTCCACCTGCGCTGAATGCGGCCTGAAAGGATTGATTTGCCTGCGCAGTTGCGTCGACTGCGCTGTTTGAAACTCCTGGTGCAATGCCGATGCCACCAACCTGTCCGTTGATGCCGCCGACGAAGACAGGGGCATACGGAGGATTAGTGGCACCCAGATCTGAAACTTGCGCCGGGATAATGTCGTTGAAGACACCTCCTCCAGCATGGATCGCCAGCTTATCCGATAGTTTGTATGCAGCCGATGCACGCGGCTGCCAGGCGATGAGAGGTGTCGCTGGGAATAACTGCCTGACATTCGTTTGCACGACCTGGTTCAAAGGCTGATTGGTGCTGTGTTCCATATCGAGGAATGATCCAACCGGTCTGGCGAAGAGCCTTTGCTGGTTGACTGGATTTGTATTCCATGTGGCGCGCAAACCAGCCATCAAGGTCCATCTTGAGCCGAGTTTGATCGTGTCCATCGCATACATGTCGAGATTGCCAAGCGCGATGCGTTCTTTCTGCGTAACGGGAAATCCTCGTGTCACAGTGGACGCGGCTCCATAGGTGAACTGGGCCAGATCGGTATAGACCACCGTGGGCACAACGCCTTCGCCGAGATCGTAGTTGCTTACGTCCAGCCTCCGCGAGTTCTCGCCAAACTTGAAGCTGTGACGGCCATGTGTCCACACGAGGTTATCGTTGATCTGCCATTGGGTGACTTTACGGCCTTGCGTATAGGTCTGGTTATTTCCGCCGACCGTGGTGAAGGGCGCATTGGAACTGCCCCCGGCAAGCACGATAGGGAACGTCTGCAATACCTGCGGATAGTTATTGGGCAGAAAGAGGCTGGAGTACCAACTTGCGCCGGGATTGAACTGATTGATGAGGTTAGGCGTGAAGATATGCGTGTAGCCGATGACGCCTGTGCGCTGCGGCTGCGGCGAATATGCATTGAAGATGGAATTGATGGGATCGGTGTAGGCGGCTTGTAGTCCGGTGTCCTGCTGAAAGCGATACCAGATGCTGTCGCTCGGGCGGATGGTGTGGTCGATTTTGACGACGATCAGGTTCTCGCTGTCGCTGTTGTTCAGCGATTGCGTGCGGATATTCGCGCAGCCGCTGCCGTTGAGCAGATTCGAAGACGTCTGTGTTTCGGATAGAAGTGCGCCATTCGCATCCAACGGGCAGGAGAGGACAGGTGTTGGCGTGCCAGCCGTATTGCTGTAGAGCTTGAACATGTTCTGGTAGAACGCCACTTCTTCCGGCTGCGCGGGAAGTACCGTTCCATTGATGGGATCGGTTCCGCCCTGCGGCAACTGGTTCAGGACATATTGCTGATATGCCGGTGAGGGCACCGTAGTGCGAGCAACGAGCGGTAGAGCGATGCGTATGCCCTCGAAGTGACCGAAGAAGAAGAGCTTGTTTTTCAGGATAGGTCCACCGACGCTTACGCCGAATTCATTCACCGTCGAGCGCGGCTTCTTGGCGATGTTCCCCTCTGTGTCATTGGCGTGGAGGAAATAATTCGCGGCATTCAACAGCGAGCCGTTCCATATCTCGTACACGTCTCCGTGGAATTGGTTTGATCCCGATTTGGTGAAGTAGTTGACCTGCGATGCTCCGTAGCGTCCTTGATCGACGGCATAGGAGTTTGTATTCACCGTTGCTTCCTGCAAGGCATCGAGGCCGATGACCAGGTTTGTGGAGAGGCCGATGTTCAGTCCAAGAAATGGGTCGTTCGCATCGAAGCCATCGAGGATGTAGCCGTTGGACGTGGCAGGCAGGCCATTGAACTCAACGTTGCCATAGCCTCCGGCAGCCTTGGCGTCATTCGACGATCCAGCGGTGTTCATCAACGCACCCTGCGCAAACTGTGCGACATAGGTGAGGTCCTGTCCGGGATTGGGAAGATTCTTGATGGTATTTGCCTGCAGTGTGGTGGAGGTATTCGGATTCTCAAGACTCATCAGCGCGGATTGCGCAGTCACCTGCACCGTCTGCGAGGTGGCAGCCGGAGACAAGGTGAAGTTCACCGTGGCGGTCTGGCCGACGGCAACGACGGCTGGCTGCGATTGCGCAAGACCAAAGCCCTGTGCCTGCACCTCGACCCGCCAGGTTCCTGGATTGACCTGGGCAAAGAGGTAGCGGCCCTCGGTATTACTGTTGACGGAGCGGATTGCGCCTGTATTCACCTCTGTAACCGTCACCGTGGCATTGGCGATCACGGCTCCGGTTTGATCGACGATGCTTCCGGCAATGGCGCTGCTTGTTCCGCTCTGCGCGTGGAGCCAACTGCTATTAATCATAGTTAACATCAGGAGGGCGGTGAGAATCTTCATGGGTCGAACGGGCGTCATGCACTGTCTCCAAAGGGGTTCGCAACTGCCGTTGCGGTGAAAAAGGATGGATCTACCGGCAGCCCAAATTTAGGCTTGCCTAATAATTAGGTATACCTAAATTCAATCAGTGTCAAATGTGGAGATTTTGTGTCACATTGCAGAAAGGAGGGTGTGTGGCAAAACCGGGCAAGCCCCATGCGAACACGGAGTCGGTGGATAACTACCTCAAAGCCATCCTGGCATTGGGCGGGCCAGAGGAGCAGCGTGTGACGAGCACGGCACTGGCTGAACGGCTGGGCGTTGCTCCTGCGTCTGTCACCAACATGCTGCAGAAGCTTGCCGCCGCGCCTTCTTCTCTGGTCGCATATGAGCGGCACCGCGGCGTGCAATTATCTGCCGCAGGAAAGCGGCGAGCTCTTGAAGTGGTGCGCCATCACCGCCTGATTGAGACTTTTCTCTATGAGGTGCTTGATTATCCGTTGGAAGAAGTGCATGAGGAGGCCGAGCGGCTGGAGCACTTCATCTCTGAACGTTTTGAGGAGCGCATCGCGGCGAAGCTTGGGCATCCGCAGATCGATCCGCATGGGCACTTCATTCCAGCTATGGACGGAAAGATGGCGGAGCAGACTTCTGTGCCGCTAACGGAAGTCGTGAAAGAAGGAACATATGTGGTGGACAGCATCTCTGACCGGGATGCTCGCGTGTTGAAATTACTTAAGACGAACGGCATTACTCCAGGCACGAAGCTGCGTGTAGGAAAGCGCACGCATGTCGAAAACTATCCGGTGAAAGTTGGAAAGTCTTCGAAAGTCTTGCATCTGCCGCGAGAAACGGCTGCGGGCGTTCGTGTTCATCCATTCCAGGCATAGCAGGCTCTGGGGAATTTCGCAGCGTTTCCAGCAGGCAGAACGTCTAATAGCCAGGAGTATGTAGATGAAAAAACCTATGGCAATGGCATTGCTTGCAGCGGGAACGCTGCTGCCGGTCTGCACGGCTGTTGCTCAAAGCGAGAATGGCGTACCCACGCAGGCCATCGTAACGATCATGGGCAAGGACAAAGAGGTTCCTCCATCTGTGCGACAGGAGGACATCCGTGTACAGGTAAACGGCAAACAGAGCGACATCACGGACTGGACGCCGCTGAAGGGCGATCGCGCAGGGTTGGAACTGGTGATCCTGATCGATGGATCGGCGCGCACCAGCCTGGGCCGCACACTGGATGACATCAAACACTTTGTGCAAAGCCTGCCACCAACGACGAAGGTGGGCATCGCTTACATGGAATATGGGCGTGCCGCGTTTACAGCGCCCCTTACAGCGGACCATGCACAGGCGCTCAAGGGACTGCGGCTGCCGTCAGGAAATCCAGGCAGTAATGCGAGCCCTTACTTCTGCCTGTCAGACCTGGCGAAGCATTGGCCTTCGAAGGATCAGGATGTGCGGCGCGAAGTGGTGATGATTACCGATGGCGTGGATCGCTATAATCTGCGCTTCGATCCCAGCAATCCCTATGTGCAGTCGGCGATCAAAGATTCTCTGCGCGCCGGTCTGGTGGTGCATTCGATCTACTGGCTCGACCAGGGATTTGTAGACCGCAGCATGTATCAAACAAACGCGGGGCAGAGCCTGTTGTCAATCGTCACACAGGCTACGGGCGGATACTCGTACTGGCAAGGGACAGGGAATCCTGTCTCGCTCCAGCCATTTCTCGAAGACCTGGGACGCCGGCTTGAGAATCAGTATGAGCTTGGGTTTATTGCGCACTCCAAGGGCAAGCCGGAGATTGCGAATCTGAAGATCAAAGTCAATGTACCGGGAGCAAAGGTTGACAGCCCCGGTCAGGTATCTGTTGCTCCTGGCGGAGCTGCATTGAACTAGGGCGTGTTCACACTA